>Ga0187893_10000053_pt1 | contig 245748 bp, 231 predicted proteins | sample MA1701074metaG_FD_139574 | JGI IMG/M metagenome (GOLD analysis project Ga0187893, IMG submission 139574) | White microbial mat communities from a basaltic lava cave in the Kipuka Kanohina Cave System on the Island of Hawaii, USA - MA170107-4 metaG ...
ACCTCGATGTCGGCTTGTCACATCCTGGGGCTGGAGAAGGTCCCAAGGGTCCGGCTGTTCGCCGGTTAAAGTGGCACATGAGCTGGGTTCAGAACGTCGTGAGACAGTTCGGTCTGTATCCGCTGTGGGCGTAGGAGTGTTGAGGGAACTCGTCCTTAGTACGAGAGGACCGGGACGAAGCGACCTCCCGTGTACGGGCTGTCCCGCCAGGGGCACCGCCCGGTAGCGATGTCGCGCGCAGATAACCGCTGAATGCATCTAAGTGGGAAACTGTCCCCAAGATGAACACTCCTGGACCGCAAGGTTCCTAAAGGGCCGTGGAAGACTACCACGTTGATAGGGCGCAGATGTACGGGCTGCAAGGCCTTTAGTCGAGCGCTACTAATCGCCCGTGAAGTTTGATCTCTCCCATTGGTTTGATTCTTAGCTTTCACCCATCCCCCTCAATTGCCGATCTTCGGGTATCCCGCAGGATACCCCTATCGGCGGTTGACTCGAGGCCCGGTACGGTCACTCCGTGCTCCTTCGCTCTTCCCCTGGTATGCAGGGGCGAGACGGGAACACCGATCGTACACCGCTCGAACCACCAACCCCGATAGCTCGAGATTGGCTGACGACTAGCGCGCGGGGGCCACACCCGTTCCCATTCCGAACACGGTCGTTAAGCCCCGTAGCGCCGATGGTACTGCCTCCGCGAGGAGGTGGGAGAGTAGGCCGTTGTCAGCCATCCCTTTCGAAAGCCCAGCTCCCGCTGGGCTTTCGTGTTTCCATTCCGCTCCACGCCGACCCCCCGACCCCCCGACCCGCACGAATGTCATGGCACTGCTGCTTGGCCCACCAGGTTGTGCTCGATGAACTGGGCCACGAGCGACCCGAGGACCGCCTTGCCGGTCTCGGTGTAATGGATGCCGTCGGCCGAAAAGAGCCGCCGCATCGTCGGGTGGTCGGCCAGGCTCCGATGGAGGTCGAGTAACGGCCATCCGTGAGCCTCGGTGACCTCGCGAACGCCCTCGGCGTAGGTCTTGTGTAAATCGATCATGGCGGTCGAGTCCAGGTGGAACACCGCGCTCAGGGCCGGTGGGACCCCAAACCGCTCGTGCGCCGTGGGCAACGTCATGAAAAGCACTGGTGTTCCCAGCTTGGTGAACCGCTCTCCCATCTGCACCAGGTTCGCGGTGAAGTGTCGGATCGGAACCCGAACCTGTTGGAGGGGCGCGGCCGGCCTCTGGGTCCGGCCGACGATCCACGCCAGCCCCTGGAACGACCGCGACCTTTGGTACAGACCGGACAGTGCTCGACCGCCCCAACTGTGGTCGACCCGGATGACCTTGGCGGAATCGATCGCGCCAAACGCCGGCCAGTGGTCGTTCCAACCAAACGCCACCACCACCAGATCGGGCCGGAGCTCTTCCCCAAACCGTTCGGCAAGCACCCGCCCCTGGTGCGAGCTGTAGCCGGGGACCGCGAGGTTGATGGTCTCGATCGTCCGACCCTGGGCACCCAGAACCGGCGCCAGGAGGCCTTCTACGACGGCAGGGTAGGAGCTCCAGGTGCAGGAGTCACCCAGGTAGAGAATCCGAAAGGTGGTCGGCGATTTCGGCGTTTGCGGCTCGGCCTCAGGGTAGCCCAGGGAATTCAGTCGAAAGCGGTCGTCCCAGCGCCAGAACAACGCCGGGTCGGGGATGTAGCGCTGAAAGGCCTCGGGCCCGGGGGCGAAGTCAATTCCCGCCTCGTACCGGAACCCCACGGAACGGAGCAGCGACTCTGGCAGTACCACAAATCCATTGACCACGGTGAGCAATAAGATGAGCCCGACGACCCGATCCTCGGATGCCGTCCCCGCGAGTCGCCGGCGGACCATCCACGCCACCAATGCCATCCCGATGGTCGCCGCCGCCAGCGGCAACCAGGGGAGGGTTTCCCGCCCGGCCAAGAACAGCAGCACGCCCGCCGACAAGGTGGAGACGGCAAGAAAGACCCCCACGACGAGCCTGGTGATTCGGTCTCCGGGAACCCCCGCCCGCCGCGACGGGGTGGGTTCGGCATCCCTGACGGTCATGATTCGCTCCGCATGATGTTCGTGGCTGGGCGCAGCGAGACTTTACCAGCTCGACCGAGGGGCGCGTCCCTCCTTGGCCCGCCCAGCCCCTCGCTCCGAGTCCAGCCGCGGGGCCAGTGGGCCGTTTGGCTCGGCCGATGCCGAAAGGGGGGAAGACCGGCGGCCTGGACCCGCAAAGATTGGTAGCTGCCGCTGTGCTCGAGGTGGCGAACTCGGCGGCGGTCGACAATGGTACCGAGCGCGGCAAGGTCGGTCCGGTAGTTCGTCGTCCTCTCGAGGAAAGAGCGGAGTCGAAGGGAGGCACAGTCCCGGAGGTGATCTCGCTTTGCCAAGAAGAGATATTCGGCACTGACGACCGGCAGAGTTCGGCCGGCGAGCCTGCCTTCGATGATGGCATCCGGCCCGAGGCGACAATAGCGGTTGCGCCCAAACCAGTGAAGGGCGCCCGTGGCCTCGGAGCCGAGACGAAAAATCTCGAACCGGTGTCCCTGCTCGAGGAGTTTGACCTGAGAGGCGGTGCTCCGAAACCGGACTGTAAAGCCGCGTTCGAGGAGTCGGGCGGTCAGCGACTCGAGAACATTGGAGTCGCCGCCGGTGAGCGCCAGGTCGAGGTCTTTGCGCTCGCGAACCACTCCACCGAGGAGGGCGTCGACGGCGGCCCCTCCCAGCAATGCCACCTGAGCGCCGAGCCGCTCGGCCTCGTCCCTGATGTCGGCAAACCGATCGAGCTTGTATAGGTATTCGGCGGACGGCGAACCGAGCTTTGGGGCCCGGCGAATTCGGCAAGACACGTCGCACCCGAGAGCGAACAGGTCGCGGACACTCGACGCGGCCAGGCTTTGGCCCCACGGGAGAAAAGAACTCGGCGGGAGCAACAGCGTTCCCTTGGACCGGTGGGTCGAACCGCCCAATCGCCGAACCTGGACCGTCCTTTCGAGGAGGGCCGGGGCATCGTTCGCGTCGATCGCCTCCGCGAGGGTCCACCGCGCGACCCGAACGTCCTCGGCGGTAGTGCCAAGAACCGCGAGCTTCCTTCGGAACGTGGACTCGGGGTCGCCGAGAACGGCGTCGCGAAGCACTACGATCTGGCGCACTCCCGGCAAGTTGGCCACGAGTTGGGCGGCCAAGCGCGGCATTCGATCGCCGCAGCTCGATACGACTCGTACTCCCAGCCTGACGGCAAGCACCAAGGCGACGACGTCATCGTCCGTGAGCAACGCGATGTCGGTTCGGTGGATCGCCGGTGGGTTGGCGACGAACGGAACCGGCAGGTACCCGAACCCGGCCCCAAAGTCCATCGAAGCCGCCAACGTCGGATCGTATCTTCCGAGGTCGATCGGGGGTCTCACGAGGACGCTGACGTCGGGGAATAGCCGAACTGTGGCGAGGGCGCTACGGGCGGTGCGAACAGGCAGCAGAATTCCGACGGGTAGGTCGGCCGGGCGTGCGATCCCTTTCATCGCCGGCGAACTTGGCAAGAAGCTAGTCACACCGAAGTGGCGGCAAGCCAGCGCACCCACCCCGAGCGCGGTCATCAAACTCATGTGGCGCTGAGACATCGAGCTGGCCGCCAAGAGGTGTTCGAGCAGTCTGACCGGTCCGCCCAATGATTTGACTCCAGGGATGCGGATGGATCAATATTCTGGTGTCGGTTCCACGTTCATGTGGCAAGGGCTCTGCCTGGTTCCCGTTTCCAGGCTAGGGAAAGTGGTCGAACTCGTGCGCTAGCCCCTGGCCCCACCGACGTTACATTTGCCTTGGTATCGGGTTCTGGGCGTTTCCAGCCAGCCATTTCCAGGGAGCACCGGCGATGATGCGCGTCGCTTCAGCCGTGGTGGGGCTCGTAGTCGTGGCCTCGTCCCTGGCCGGTCAGGGACCGAAGGGAGTGCCGGCCCGCCACCCTTCTCCAGCAGTCATCGGGTTGCACCAGAGGATCCGGCATCTCTCCGTCCCGACTCGGGTTCCAACTGAAACACTGACAAACGTGGTGCGGGAGTACTGCGGGCAGTGCCACAACGAGCGGCGCCGGAACGGCGAACTCTCGTTGGAAGGGTTCGACGTTGCGCGCGCGGGGCAGCAGGCTCCCACCTCCGAGCGGATGATCGCCAAGCTCCGGGCTGGGATGATGCCGCCCCCCGGAGTTCCTCGCCCCGAGGGCGATACCCTGACGGTATTGGCAGAGACGCTGGAGCGGTTGGTGGATGACGCGGCCGGGAATCGATCGGAGCCAGGGCATCGGACTTTCCAGCGGCTCAACCGAGCTGAGTACCAGCAGGCGGTTCGTGATCTTCTGACCCTGCAGATCGACGCCGGGCGTTGGCTACCCCTCGACACCAAGAGCGCCAACTTCGACAATATCGCCGACGTCCAGATGCCGTCGGCCACCCTGATCGACGCGTATCTGGACGCTGCGAGTCAGGTGAGTCGTCTCGCCGTGGGCGATCCCGACGCGAGCGCTGGCTCGACAACTTACAAGGTTCCCCGCTTGGCGTCGCAGTGGGATCAGGTCGATGGTTCCCCGGCCGGCACCCGTGGCGGCGTCTCGGTGGTCCATCACTTTCCGGCCGACGGGGAGTACGTTTTCGCGATTTCACTGCACTCGATTCCCACTGGCCAGTTGTTCGGCCTAGCCGCTCCGTTCGATGAAAAGCTCGAGGTCTCCATTGACGGAGTCCGGGTGGCGCTGCTCGAAGTCGACCGGTGGATGTCCCAGGCCGATCCCACCGGGATGGTGCTGAAGACTCCCGCCGTGCCGGTCCGGGCCGGCGCCAAGCGAGTAACCGCCGCCTTCCTCCGGACCTTCGACGGACCGGTGAACGATTTGCTCGCTCCCCACGACCACAGCATCGCCGACACCCAGATTGGGGCGGACCATGGGATTACCAACGTGGCCCACCTCCGCGATCTGGTTATCGGGGGTCCCTACAATCCCACCGGCGTGTCGGAGACGCCAAGCCGGAGGCGGATCTTCAGCTGCCGGCCGCTTGTTTCCGACGAGGCCCGGCCTTGTGCCGTCCGGATCGTGTCGCGGCTCGCTAGCTCGGCGTATCGGCGGCCGGTGTCGGCCGGAGACGTCGATGGCTTGATGAAGTTCTACGATGCGGGAGCGGCCGAGGGCGGTTTCGAAATTGGCGTGCGCACCGCGTTGGAGGCGATCTTGGCGAGCCCCCGCTTCATCTTCCGGCTGGAAGAAATACCGGTCGGGGCGCGGGCCGGAGCTCGCTACCCGATCAGCGACCTCGATCTGGCGACTCGGTTGGCATCGTTCATATGGGGGACGGCGCCGGACGCCGAGCTGAGAGCGGCGGCGGGTCGCAACGCGCTTTCACGACCCGCGGTGCTCGAGGCCCAGACCCGTCGACTCCTGGCGGATCCGCGATCCGAGGCCTTGGCCACCCGGTTCGCCGCGCAGTGGCTTCGCCTCCAGGACGTTGACAAGGTTCACCCCGACGCTCTCCAATTTCCGAATTTCCACGACCAGTTGGCCGACGCGATGCGCCGGGAGACGGAGTTGTTCTTCCAGAGCATCATTCGCGAGAATCGCAGTATCCTCGACCTGTTCACGGCCGATTACACCTTTGTCAACGAGCGCCTCGCCCGGCATTACGGGTTTCCGGGCGTGACCGGATTGGAGTTTCGACGGGTTCGCTATCCGGACGCTCGCCGCGGCGGCCTCCTCGGCCACGGGAGCGTGTTGACGCTGACGTCGCACGCCAATAGGACCTCGCCCGTGTTGCGAGGCAAGTGGGTGCTGGAGGTGTTGCTGGGATCGCCGCCGCCGCCGCCGCCGCCGGGCGTACCGGATCTTGAAGAGACGGAAGCGACCGCCGAGGGCCGCCTGCTGACCACTCGGGAGCGAATGGAGTTGCATCGGTCGAAGGTGGCCTGCATGTCGTGTCATCAGTTCATGGATCCGATCGGATTGGCGCTCGACAACTTCGACGTCACAGGACGGTGGCGGATTCGGGAGCACGGGATGGGGCTCGACACCCAGGGTGAGTTCTACGATGGCACCCCGGTGACCGGCCCCGCCGATCTTCGCCAAGTCTTGGTCAAGCGACCGATTCCGTTGATTCGGACCTTCACGCAGAATCTGATGGCGTACGGAATCGGGCGGCGGATCGAGTATTTCGACCAGCCGGCGATTCGCCGGATCGAGCGCCGCGCCGCGGCCGCCGGGAACCGAGTGGCCGAGTTCATCCTTGGCGTCGTGGAGAGCGACGCGTTCCGGGCCCGCCGGGTTTCGGCGCCCGCTACCGCCGACCACGACAGTAACAACGGGCCGAGCACCGGGCACCGCTAACTGGAGGAACGGACACGATGCATTTCCTGAATGGGGCGCCCATCGCTCGGCGGACCTTCGTCAAAAGCGTCGGGGCGACGGTCGGGCTGCCGTTTCTCGATGCGATGGTACCCGCGGGGCGGGGCGGCTGGGCGCGGTTCGCCGCCACCGATCGAACTCGATTGGTGGCGATCGAGATGGTGCATGGGGCGGCCGGATGCAACGAGCTGGGGGCCAAGCTGAATCTCTGGGCACCCGCGGCCACCGGCCGCGACTTCGATCTGGGGCCAACGGCATTGAGCTCGCTCGACCCGTTTCGCGACTATCTCACGATCATCAGCAACACCGACGTGCGGGAGGCGGAGCCGGAGGCGCCGAAAGAGATCGGCGGCGATCACTTTCGTTCCAGCGCCGTCTTCTTGACTCAATCTCATCCGAAACAGACCGAGGGGTCCGACGTTCACGTCGGCACGTCACTCGATCAGATGTACGCGCAACGCTTCGGTCAGGACACGCCCATTCCATCGATGCAGCTCTGCATCGAGAACGTCGACCAGGCCGGCGGGTGCGCCTACGGGTATGCCTGCGTCTATACCGATTCGATCAGCTGGGCATCGCCAACCGAGCCGCTCCCGGTGATTCGCGATCCTCGAGTGGCGTTCGAAAAACTCTTTGGCGTGGGCGGGTCGTCGGAGGAGCGAGCGGTTCGACGCCGAACGCGACGCAGCATCCTCGACTGGGTCGCGAGCGAGATGACCTCGCTCAAGCGAACCCTCGGTCCCGAGGATCGTCAGAGGTTGGATCGCTATCTCCAGGACATTCGGGAAGTGGAACGCCGGATCCAACGGGTTGAAGGGCGGAACACCGGCGGCGAGGCTCGGGAACTTCCCGAGGCACCCGCCGGAGTGCCCGACTCCTTCGCCGAACACGTGAAGCTGATGTTCGACCTGCAGGTCCTCGGGTTGGCTTCGGATGTTACCCGGGTATTCTCGTTCAAAATGGGTCGCGACGGCTCCAGCCGGACCTATCCGGAGAGCGGGACCGACAAACCGTTCCATCCGGCTTCCCACCATGGCGGCGGTGAAAAGGGCGTCAAGGATTTCTTCCTCATCAACAAGTACCACGTCGGGATGTTGCCGTATTTCCTCGAGAAGCTGAAGGGCATCTCGGAGGGCGACGGCAATCTCCTCGACAAGTCGCTCATCATCTACGGCTCACCCATGGGCGACCCGAACCTCCACAATCACCGGCGGTGCCCGCTCTTTCTGGTCGGGCGGGCCAGCGGCCAGCTCGACGGGAACCTCCACCTCAAGGCTCCGGACGGCACCCCGATGGCCAACGCGCTGCTGACGGTCCTCCACGGCCTCGGCCTGAGCGACATGAAGGGCTTTGGGGATAGCACGGACGCGATGTCCCTGCGAGCCAATGTCTAACGGGAGGCTTGGCGGGGGGAGAAACTGGCGCAGGGCGATCGGCTTTGCGGCCATCGTTTTCACCGCCGGCGGGGCGTCGTCGGTCGATTCGCCGGTCGCCGACGCCGCCATGCGCCGGGATCCGGCCGCGTTGCGACTCCTCTTGCGCCAAGGTGCCGACGTCAACGCTCCCCAGGGCGACGGAATGACCGCGCTTCACTGGGCCGCGCGGTACGACGAAGTCGACCAGGCCCGGATGCTGATTGTCGCCGGCGCTCGGCTCGAGGCATCGACGCGGAACGGGAATTACACGCCGCTGCACCTCGCCAGCAGAGCGGGAAGCGCGAGGGTCGTCAAGCTGCTCCTCGAGAGTGGAGCCAACGCCAACGCCGCGACCACCACTGGAGGCTCGACACCGTTGCACCTGGCCGCGGCGCAGGGCGATCGTCAGGCGGTTGCCGAGTTGCTCGCTCACGGCGCTCAAGTCGACGCCCGGGATTCCGCCTGGGGGCAGACGCCGCTGATGTGGGCGGCCAACTTCGATCGGGTGCTCGCAATGCGAGTCCTCCTCAGTGGCGGGGCCGACTTGAAAGCGGCTTCGAAGGTCGAGGACATTCCGGCTCGGGAGAAGGCCGACCGAGCTCTCCTCCAGGCCCGCACCCGGCGGATGGCGGCGCTGCGGCCGCCCCTCCCGCCGGCCGCGTCGCCCTCGAAAACGCCGACGGACAGCGTGGCGGCAAGCCGGGTCAAGAACGACAGCGCCAAGACCACCGAGACCAAGGCTGGCCGACTCGATTCAGCGGCGGTCAAGAGCGACTCGGCCCGGGTCGCGCCGCCCAAGGCAGTCTCCGACTCGCAGCGGGCCGCCGATCGAGGTCTCAGCTACGGGGAACTAGTGGGCAATCGCGGTGGGCTGACGCCCCTCCTCTTCGCGGCGAGGCAGGGGCACGACGGGGCGGTTCGGGAGCTGCTGGCCGCGGGGGCCGACATCAATCAGGTGAGCCTTGGGGACCATACCAGCCCGCTCCTGATGGCGGTGCTGAACGGTCATTTCGATCTCGCCGCGTTCCTCGTCGAGCGCGGGGCCGACCCGCGCCGGGCCAGCGATGCCGGCGCGACACCGCTGTACGCCGCGATCAACCTGCAGTGGGCCGCCAAGTCCCTCTACCCGCAGCCGACAGCCCAACACCGGCAAACGATCGACTACCTCGGTTTGATGAAGGCGTTGCTCGACTCCGGTGCGGATCCCAACGCCCGTCTCACGAAACACCTTTGGTACATGTCGTACAATTTCGATCTTCTCGGCGTCAATACCGTCGGGGCCACACCGTTCTGGCGGGCCGCCTACGGTACCGATGTCGCGGCCATGCGTCTCCTGGTGGCCCATGGGGCCGACCCGGCGACCCCGACCCAAAAACCCGCCGGACGGCAACGAGGGGAGGATGGCGCCGATGCCGACAGCACTGTCGCTGGTAAGGATCCCTCGGGCTTGCCGCCCACCCCGGTGGGAGGGCCGGCCGTCTACCCGATTCATGCCGCGTCTGGAGTGGGATACGGCGAGGGCTTCGCGGCCAACTCGCATCGGCATGCCCCCGACGGCTGGCTGCCGGCAGTCCGGTATCTCGTCGAAGAACTCGGGGCCGACGTCAACGCCCGAGACCACAACGGATTTACCCCCGTTCACCACGCCGCCGCGCGAGGCGACAACGAACTGATCGGGTACCTCGTCGGGAAGGGTGCTGACGTTGGAGCAGTGAGTAGGAAGGGGCAGACCACGGCCGACATGGCGAACGGCCCCGTCCAGCGGGTGCCGCCGTTCCTCGAAACCGTGGCGCTGCTCGAAAAGCTCGGGTCGAAAAACAGCCATAAGTGCAAATCCTGCTGATCTGGCAAGGGTCCCATGAAAACGGTCCATGCAATCGTCCTGGCACTGGCGGTGACCTCGAGTTGGTCGTCGGCGTCCGCGCAGCCCCCCCGCGCGGGACCGACGGCCGAGCAGCGGGCCGCCCAAGAGCGCCGTCTGCAAGAAGAGCTGCGAGCCCCCCGTCCGATCGGGGCGGGCAACTCGCTGTGGATCGATGAACTGACCTGGATGGAAGTCCGAGATGCGATGGCCGCTGGCAAGACCACGGCGATCATTTCGACCGGTGGCATCGAACAGAACGGTCCCTACCTCAGCACCGGCAAGCACAACGTTATTCTCCGAGGTGCTTGCGAAGCCATTGCGGTGAGGCTCGGGAACGCGCTGTGCGCTCCGGTGATCGCGTTCGTGCCCGAGGGTGACATCGAGCCCCAGTCAGGTCACATGCGTTACCCCGGTACCATCAGCCTCAAAGAAACGACCTTCCGAATGCTGCTCGATGATGTCGCGAGCAGCCTCCAAGCCCACGGCTTCGCGGAGGTGATCCTGATCGGCGATAGCGGTGGGAATCAGACCGGGCTCGAAGCGACGGCGGCGGCGCTCAATGCGCGCTGGAAGGACAAAGGTGTGGCGCGGTACATCCCGGAGTTCTACCAATACGACAAGATGGTCGCCTACATGAACAAGGAACTCGGGGTGGTGGAGCCCTCCGACGACGGTTTCCACGATAGCTACTGGATCACCGCCCTGATGATGGTCGTCGACCCCAGCACCGTTCGATACGACCAGCGGGTGGCCGCCAGGAAGACCACCATCAACGGGTTGGACATCGCCCCGAAGGAGGCGACGATAGCGCTCGGCCGGAAACTCATGACCTACCGCGCGGAACAGACGGTTCGAGCTATTCAGGCGGCGCGGGAGGCGGCGAAGTAACCGATCGCCCCGGCCTCCAGGGCGCCACCCGCCTCGGATTGCCGGGGTCGAACCAGTACGCTTTCCGCGCTGGTGCCAGGGCGACGAGCCGAGCGTTGTCCTCGCCCCGATCGTGAACGATCCATACGCGGGTCGCCTCGAGATCGGGCTCGTTCCAGACGAGACTTTCGTACGGCTCGTCCGGCGGGCCGGCCGAGACGAAGATGATGGCGCGTCCGGGGATCGCCTCCACCACCCGCCGCAGGTTGCTCGCGCCGACCCGCAGCCTGAACTGCCATTCCTTGGCCATCGCCATCCGATCGGCGGTCCCCGGCCCGGACGCGACCAGGCCGAGGATCACGAGGACGGCAGCGAGATCCGCGGCGACCCACCCCCGTCGCCGTTTGGCAACCATCCCACCCAACCAACTCGCCGCCCGCCAAGCGCCGATCGCCGTGATCAGGCCAAGTAGCGGGAACACCTCGCGATAATAGACGGTCCAGACCGGCGAGGCCGGCATCCAGAGATAGAGCAGCACGAGGCTGGCCGCATTGACGATCAGGAACCAAACCGGCCCCGGGAGGGCGACGAGTCCGATACCGGCCAAGCCAAGCAGCAGCCATCGCAACCCAGTCGGTTCCCAGAGACCTCGGTATCCCCAAAACTTGCCGGCGATCCCCTGGAGCCGAGCAACGAGGATTTCCGGCAAACGTTCTGCGGTGTGCGATTGATAGGTTGGCAGGTTCTCGCGTTTCAGGCGCTCGAGCGCCGGAACCGGGGGCCGGAGCGGCTCCGCATCGTTCACCCCGAAGCCCGGCATGTCCCACGGCTGATAGACCCGGGAGTATTCGCTGTACGGCGTGGGAAAGGCTCGGCCGCTGCTGGCGTAGCTCCAAATCGGGGCCAGTGCCAAGATGGGCAGGCTGACGGCGAGGGCGGGAAGTACCTGGCCCCAGCGGCCCGTCCGGAGAAGGTGTCGCGCGATCCAAATGCCGGTTGGGATGAGAAATGCCACTGCGGTGACTGGACGGGTGATCCCGGCCATCGCGGCGGCGCCAGCAAACGCGACGAGGCCCGCGGTCCTGCCGCCGTCCCGCCACCAGGCCAACGCCGACCACCCCAGCAACCAGAGCAGGGTCGAGGACGACTGAGACAAGTAGCTCGGCCGGATGAAGAGCTCGTCTGGGGCGGTGACCCAGATGATCCACGCGAGAAGGCCCACCCATGGATTCACGAGCCGTCTCGCCCACCAGAAGACGAGTGCGCCGGTCGCCCCACTGAACAGCAGGGGAACCAGGCCTGGTGCCCCGAGCCAGACACCGGGCACCAGGAGCAGGGCGTGTCCCGGCGGGTACTTGGGTACCAGTTTCGGGGTGATGAACACGTGGACTTGTTCGAAGAATTCCGGGAGCGGCCGCCCGGCGGCGGCCCAATGTCCCGAGGCGAAAATTTTGGCTTGGAGGAGGTAGGCGGCCTCGTCGTAGACCCAGGGGAGTGGATCGAGGGAGCCCCACAACCAACCGAACACGGCGGTCGTGGCTACGGCGATGAGGGCGACCGCCAGCCAATGCGAAAGACCGCGTTCGATGGCGACCAATGGCCGCCAGGAGTGAGGATTCATGAGCCCCTTCTGGAGGCCCGGAAAGCAGGAAATGTGCCCTCGATGTCATCCGGCCGTCGAACATGCCTCGCCCGCCTCGATCGATCCCACTCCGGCGGTTCGGTAGGCCTCCTCGGCGAGCCACAGGTCTCGGCGGGCCTGGAGGAGATCGACCCGTGGGGGGCGGCCGTCACGGAGCGCGGCGATGAGGTCGGTGAACATGGCTCGATAGCCCCGGATGTCGCGAAAACCGGGGAAAAAGAGGCGTCGACCCCGGCGGTCGTTGAGCCCGACCACGAGCCCGTTCGACTCGAAAACGATCGTGCCCCGGGTGCCAATCACCTGGGACAATGCAAGCCCCTTCCAGCGAACTGGCGCGTCCCAGGCGTGGTGGAGAGTCCCGATCGCACCACCGTGATGGCGCGTTACGACCAACATCGAGCGTTCGAGGCCGCCGGGGGACGGGGGAGCGAAACCGGAAACGCTCTCGATCTCCGGACCGATCGTCGCCATGAAATGGAGCCAATGGATTCCACCTTCGAACAACGCGCCGCCGCCCGCGAGGGCGGGGTCCGTGCGCCAACCCCAGTCAGCTTGGTGCTTGAGCGCGTTGATTCGGATCAGCCGAACCGTCCCGACGGCATCGTCGGCAAGGAGGCGGCGCAGCACGGCGGTGAGGGGTTTATATCCGTAGTTCTCGAGCACGAGGACTTGGCGCCCGACCTCATGACTCGTGGCGAGCACCAGATCGGCCTCTCGCGATGAGCGGAACGCCGGTTTCTCGACCAGGACGTGTTTGCCGGCGAGGAGTGCTCGCATCGTGAGGCCAAAGTGTTCGGGAGGCGGGGTGGTGACGATGACCCCGTCGACGTCGGAGCTGCCGATCGCCGCGTCGTAGCCGGGAAACGCCGCGACGCCCTCGAACCGATCGGCGTAGGCTCGAGCCCGACGGGGATCGCGGCTGGCGAACCCGATTCGAACACTGGGAAAGCGACGCAGGGTGCGGGCGTGGGTTCGGGCGATCGCGCCACAGCCCAGGAATACCAACCTCAGTGGCGGGCGGGAGTCAACCAACGGCACGGAACACCTCGTCGAGAATGGCGCGATGCGCCAACAGTTGCTCGGCCGACCGATCGGCGGTCGCGGCGATCGTCAGACTGGGATTGACCCCTCCCGAGCGAGGAAGGACGCTGCCATCGGCGATCCAGAGGTTCTCGACCCCGCGGAACCGTCCATCCGGCCCGACGGGAGAGATCTTGGGATCGTCGCCCATGCGCAGAGTACCGACTGCGTGGGAGAACGTCCGAATCGGGTGGGCGTAGGTCAGGAGGGCCCCGGCGGCCCGGAGGATCCGCGACGCATGGTGGCGGAGGATCCGGTCGGCGGCATGATCCCGAGGCGAGTATCGGTGCTCGATCAGGAGCCTTGGCAGTCCGAACCGATCGACGGCGGTCGCATCCAAGCGGACCCGATTCTCGGCGGCCGGCTGGTCTTCCGCGATTGTGAGGAAGCCGAGGGATCGGGGCACCACCAAGGGGGCCAGCCAGCTGACGGGGGCCGGCACTTCGGATCGAACGTAGCTGGTCGACGGGGTGGCCAATTGCTGGATCGCGCCCACTCTACCGAAACCGTCTTGGTGGTAGAGGTCGTGAACGCCGAATTGTTTGGTGAACCGTCGCTCAGGATTCTGACGGGTCGGGAAAAGCCCGTACACCGCGGAGTTGATGTGCCGCATGAGATAGGCGCCAATCGATCGCGGCGCTGGGGAGACGGCATCCAAGCCGGAGGCCAGAATCAAATGGGGCGAGCCTAACGCCCCGGCGCTGAGGATGACCTCGCGACTTCGAAATGCCAGCGGTTCGCCGGTAACGCCATCGACCGCCTCGACGGTGCGAATCGCGTCGCCGCGGCGGACCAGTCGAGTGACGACAACTTCCGGTAACACCGTCAAACCGGCACGAATCAGCCGAGGGAGGACCTGGGTCGCCAGGTCGTTCTTGGCGCCAATGGCGCAAGCGAAGCCGTCGCAAGTCGGACAGGCGATGCACCCCGGGGCGTTGCCTTCCGGTTGGCTTTGGATCGCAAGCGGCAGCAAAAACGGATGGAAGCCGAGGCCACGGGCCGCAGCGGCGAGGCGGTAGCTCGCGCGACCAATCGGAAGGGGACGGCGACCCAGGGGATGGGAACGGGGTGGGTCGGTGGGGTCCGCGGCAGGGTCGCCGGCGACCCCAAGGACTTGCTCGACTCGATGGTACGACGGCGCCAAGTCAGAGTATCCCAAAGGCCACGTCGCGCCGGAGCCGGCGGTGACTTCCGGTGCCGACTGAAAGTCGGAAACCCGGAATCGGAGGGCGACGCCGCCGTAGAAGACGGATGGGCCGCCGACGCAGAAGAAGGTTTTGATCCGCGAGGGTCTTCGCCCGCCGGCCGCCAGCCAATACGGGCTGTCCTTGCCAAAGTGCTCGGTGAACGGGCCCATCCCGGCTGAGGTCCAGTTGTCGAGATCCCGGTGGACCCACTTGCCTCGTTCGAGCATCAGGACCGAGAGCCCTGCCTCGATGAGCCGGGCAGCCATCATCGTTCCACCAAACCCGCTCCCGATTACGATCGCGTCAAAGGAAGTGGCCTGGTGGTCGGCCAGGACTCTTGCGCGGGACCTGACTGATACTTCCATCCGCTCACGCTCGTTGGTTGTGGAATCGAAAGTGCGGGACTCGCGTGACCGGCTCGTGACTCCACACCCTGGGTCGGGGGCGATAGATTGGGCGTCTCTCGATCGGCGGGTATCAGGCTATGATGGTGGCTACGCGCGGGGTGGTTGGGTTAGTCGTCGCGATGCTCATGATGAGCGTGGTGGGGGAGCGGCTCGAGGCGCAAGAAGCGCGTCGCCGATGGGATCGGCTCTGCCAAATACGACAAGAGAAGTTCGATCGGATTCTCCCGGAGGTGATGCGGGAGAACGCGATCGACATGTGGATCGTGGCGCAGAAGGAGGGACATAACGATCCGATGTACGAGCACCTGGGTCGGGGCTACACCGGGAGCATCGGCTACTACGTATTTACGGACCGGGGTGGAGATCGGATCGAGCGGGTGGCGTTGGGGATCACCGGAGGAATGCTCGAGCAGTGCCCCAGCTACGACCGAGTCACGGGGAACGCGGATCTCAAGGCGTTCGTGGACGAAAGGTCGCCTCGGCGGATCGGCATCAACACTTCAGATGAGATCGGCGCTGCCGATGGCTTGACCCACACCCTCTATCTCCACTTGGTCACGACACTCGGCCCAGCCAACGCGGCTCGTCTGGTGACCGCCGAGAAACTCGTCTCCGACTATCGATCTCGGCACGTCGCCTCCGAGTTGGTGGCCTTCGGGGAGGCGGGGGAACTCTCCCGGACCATTGCGGAACGGGCGCTCTCGAATGAGGTGATCACGCCAGGGAAGACCACGCTGGTGGACGTCGCGTGGTGGATGTGGGACCAGCTCTTCACTCGGGGGCTCGGGTCGTCCTTTGACATGCCATCGGTATACGTCACGGGGCCGGAGGAGATCGAGGCGACGTCCAACGACCGGATCATCCAGCGGGGAGACCTCCTGATCATCGACTGGGGGGTCGGGTACCTCAACTTCTGGACCGACGTCAAACGAATGGCATATGTGCTCAAGGATGGCGAGCGGGCGGTCCCTGCCGGCTTTCAACATGCCTTCGACCAGGCCGTCAAGGTCCGCGAGATGATCCGTCGATCCATCAAACCGGGCGGGACCGCCCAAGAGATGCTCGACCGGTTGAACCAGACGGTCACCCAGATGCCGGGTTTCGCTTTGATGAAGGGGTTCAACCAACCGAGCCCCGATTCCCGAACGACCGACGTGATCATCGGCTGCCACGCCGTCGGCGATCTCGGTCACGGCTCGGGGCCCTCGATCGCGTGGTTCAACCCTCAACGCCTCACCTTCCAGATCCGCCCCACGAACCTGTTCTCGATCGAATTCTTTGCCTACACGGCCGCAGCCGAGTTCGGTGGGAAGAAGGTGCGGATTCCGCTCGAGGACAATGCCGTCGTCACCGAGCGAGGCGTCGAGTGGCTCTACCCGGTGAACAAAGGGATTTTGCTGATCAAGTAGTTAGCGACCAGCGCCGAGCGGGATGGCGCCATCGGTCGTGAGGGCCCAGTAGGTCAAGGGGAGGGATTGGCAACCCGAACGCGGAAGTCGTCGATCGACTGGAGCAGCTGGACCGATAAATGGCCCGGCTGCTGATCGGGGTGCGGTACCCCGGTTTGGACGCCGAAATAGCTGCGGGTCAGGAGGCTCCGTCCCGTCGTCGGCAGGGTGGCGACGTTTTCCGCGAATTGCGCGAAAGTCTGGGACCGGAGGAGGTAATACTCGACATTCGAGAGATAGAAGAGAGTCAACCGTTCCTGCCGCTCGACGAGCCAACGACCGATCGCTTTGATGGCGTGGGTGCCGCCTAGGTCGCCGACGACCGGGAAGATCCGGTTGGCACGCTCGAGGTCTCTGACCACGCCGTAGGCCTCATCGGTCGCGAGAAAGCCCACTTGCCTCCCTCGAAGATCGGTGGCGAGGTACAGTTGTCGAACGGTCGGAAAACTCCCGGTGGCTCGGAGGCCGTACGCCGAGAACCGGAGGTCGAGTCCCCGGTCGACGAACTCGCCATGCAGCCGTCGGAGGGTCGCGACATCGTCGTCGCTGATTGGCACTCCGAATCGCCCGGCCCGGTCGATGAGGGCCTCCTCGGTCGCGGGAGCAGCCGACAAATCCGCCCCCGCGCCGTCGATGTAATCGATCAAAACCTGGAGCGGTCGGCTCCGCCACGAGTCGGTGTCGGGCGGGCACGGTCGGCCGTAGAGAAGGCAGAGGTACTCGAGTCGGGTGTCGGCCTGGTCGAAAATGGCCTTGAGGAACAGGTGGAGGAGCTGATTGTCACGCCGGATGTCGACAATGAACGCCACCGATGGTCGGATCCGGGCGATGTAGCTGAAATTCTGTTCCGGCCCAACGCCGAGATAGGCGCCGCCTCGAACCCGTAACTCGTCGAGCTTGCCGATGATGTGGAGGTAAGAAGTTTCGTTCGAGACCAAGTTGTCGCTGAAGAAGAACCCACCCGGCTCGGAGATCGCCGCAATGGTTCGGGCGAACGAGGTGTCGGGGCCCGCAAAGGCGGTGGGGTGTTGGTGAGGCGAGCCCGAGCGCCAGGCAAGCGAAAAGGGTGGCCGACCCCATGACTGGGCTACCGATCCGACCAGACCGCGACTTCGTTACCACCCGGGTCGATGAAATGAAAGCGGCGCCCGCCGGGAAACTCGTGGTCGTTGAACGGGGTGACGCCCTGCGCCGCGATCTTGGTCCGGGTGGCCGCCAGGTCGGAGGAATAGATGACGACCAGCGGAGACTTGCCTGGGGGACCGTCGGCGCGGAACCCGCCACTCAGGCGTCCATCCTCGAAGCTGGTGTAGTCGGGACCGTAATCGGTGAACTTCCAGCCGAATACCGACTGATAGAACTGTTTCGTGGCTGGAAGAGCGGTGGTTCCGAATTCGAGGTAGTCGATCTGGTGATGCCGGTCGCCGGGGTGCGCCACTCGACGGCTCCTGGTTTGGGAGGCGGGGGAAAGCTAACGCCGGTCCTCGCGCTGTGGGATGCGCCCGGCCCTGGGTACCTTTGGGCCTCGTTCGACTCGTCCAACCTAACGTGAGCCGGTGAGTCCGATTCGTGACGACCACCAAGTGCGGCACCGTCGCCATCGCGGGGCGCCCGAACGTCGGGAAGTCATCGCTGCTCAATGCCCTGATCGGGCAACCATTGGCGATGGTGAGCTCCAAGGCCCAGGCCACCCGCCTCCCGACGGGGGGTCTACGAACCGATGGGGCGACCCAGGTTGTCTTCCAGGACCTGCCGGGCCTCCTCGAGCCGGCCTATCTCCTCCATGAACGGATGCTGGCCGCCGCAACCGAGGTCCTGGAGGCCGCCGACGTCATCCTCCACCTCCATCCCGCACCTGAGGCTCCCGCGCCCCCGTTCCGGGAGGTTTCGGGCGCCGCCATTCGCCCGCGCGTTCCGATCGTGCTCTGCTACACCAAAGTCGATCTTCTCGAGCCAGCGAGACGGGCCTCCCTCGGCGCCGAGGCCCAGGCCGTTTCCGCCGTCACCGGGGAAGGCATCGACCGGCTGGTCGCGACGCTCGAGGGGCTCCTCCCGGAGGGCCCTTGGCGGTTTCCCCCTGACGACATCGGGGTCCAACCGGTTCGATTTTTCGTGACCGAGTATCTTCGCGAGGCCGCGTTCGAGCTGCTGAGCGACGAGCTTCCGTACGCGTTCACCGCGACGGTCGAGGAGTTTCGGGAGGACGCCGTCCCTGTGTACATTCGTGCCGAGCTGTTCGTCGAACGCGAATCACAAAAGAAGATCCTGATTGGCGCTGGTGGCCGGACGATCAAGGCCCTCGGTCGGCACGCCCGGCTTCGCCTCGAGGGGTTGCTTGGCTGCCGAGTGTACCTGGAAACTCGGGTGAAAGTGCTGCCTCGGTGGCGGCAGTCGCCCGAGTTGCTGTCGCGGTTTGGTTTCCACCATCGACCGGCGGGAGAGCGCCGATGAGCCTTGCGCCCGAGCTGCTGGACATCCTCGTTTGCCCCCAGTGCAAGGGGCCGGTCGAGTACCGGCCCGATGAGGCGGTGCTGATTTGTCGGGCCTGCCGAGTGGCGTATCCGATCGAGGACGACATTCCGGTCATGCTGATCGACGAAGCCCGGCCGTTATGACCGGCCCGGGGCTGGAACGGGTCGTCGCCGCCGCAAAAGCGGCCGCGGCGAGTCGGCGCCATAGCTTCGTCGGCACCGAGCATCTGTTGGCCGGCCTGTTGGAGGATCCATCGGGCTTTGCGGCCACGGCGCTGGCGAAGGCCGGCCTGGAGGCGGATCAGGTGCGCGCCGGGGTGCTCGATGGCCTTCGGGCCGGTGGTGACGACGCGGTGGGCGGCGCGGCTCCTGGCTTGAGCCGATTCGCGGAGAGGTCGCTCGAGACCGCCGCCGCTCATGCCAGGAGCGATGGCCGGACCGAGGCGGAGGAGCGTGACTTGCTCCGGGCGTTGATCGCGCAGCCCAAAGGGCGACTGGCCCAGGTGCTCAAGGGCAACGGCAAGTCGCTGGACGCCCTGAGGGCGACGTTGGGCGCCAGCGGGGAGCCCGCGGGGACGGGACCGGCCCCGCCTCGCGGCCGCGAGCGGGAGCGGCGCAGGAAGGAGCTGCCTGCGGTGCGGTCCGACGCCAAATCGACCAAGCCTCCGGAACGGGGGTCGGCTCCAGGGGCGGAGCCAGCTCCGCCGCCGCGGCGGGTGGCCCGCCCCGACCCGCCCAAGCCGTTTCCGTGGAAACTGATCCCCCTGCTGGCGATTCCCGCGACAATCGTCCTCAACCTAACGGGCGCGCCAGCGGTGGTGATCTTCGTGGCGGCCTGCTTGGGGGTCCTCCCCCTTGCGGCCCTGATGGGGGAGGCGACCGAGTCGTTGGCCGACCGGACCGGCCCGACCGTCGGGGGGCTGCTGAACGCGACCTTCGGCAACGCGGCGGAGCTGATCATCGCGGTGGTGGCTCTCCGGGCAGGCCTCGTCGACCTCGTCAAGGCGTCGGTGACCGGCAGCATTCTCGGCAATCTACTGCTGATTCTAGGCCTTTCCTTCGTTGCCGCTGGGGCCCGGAGCGATGTCGTGAAGTTCAGTCGGGCCAATGCCGGGATGAGTTCGGCCATGCTCGCGCTCGCGGTCATCGGACTGATGTTCCCGACGTTGTTTCACGCGGCTCACGGACCGCTCGACCACCAGGCCGAGCTGTACCTCTCCGAAGCGGTGTCGGTGATCTTGATCGTCACCTACGGGCTGTCTCTCTTGTTCTCGCTGAAGACTCATCGGGCCCTGTTCGGCGGCGGCGATCACCCGGCGATCACTCCGAAATGGGGCGTCGGCGCCTCTGTGGGAATCCTCGCTGCGGCCACGGTTGGCATCGTGATTCAATCCGAGATTCTGGTACACGTGGTAGAAGAGGTGACGGCGACGCTCGGGCTCACGCAGACGTTTCTCGGGCTTGTGATCGTGCCGCTCATCGGTAACGCGGCGGAGCATGCCTCGGCCGTGGTGCTGGCCTGGAAAGGGCAGATCGACCTGGCGCTGCAAATCGCGCTCGGATCGAGCACCCAAGTGGCGTTGCTGATCGCGCCGCTCCTGGTGTTCATCGGGTTGTTCCTGGGCACTCGAATGGATTTGGTTTTTCCGGTCTTCGATGTGGCCGCGTTGGCGGTGTCCACGATCGTCATTGCGATCGTCACGCTGGACGGGGAGACCCATTGGTTCGAGGGCGCCCAATTACTTGCGGTTTATGGGATGTTTGCTGCCGCCGCCTATTTCATTTGACTTGTGCGACACGGCCTCCTAAGTTGCTAATCCATAACCTCTTACCAGAGGAGCCGGGTGCGGACTCGCCCGACCATTCTACTCTTCGGACCGGTCGGGCGACCGGTTCCTGAACTCGTCCAGCGCTGGGCGACCGAGCAACAGTTCACGGTCACGGTCCTGGAGGATCCCAGCCAGGTGGAGTCCATCATTCTCCGTGGCCACCCCTGTTTCCTGGTCATCAACGGTGACGCGGGCGAGCCGGCCGCTTCCGACCTCGTCCGCCGGCTCAAGAGTGACTCCTTCACTGCCATCGTGCCGGCGTTGGTGTTTGGCGGTCCGCATCAGCCCGAACGGATGGAAACGTTGTTCGCCGCTGGTGTCGATGAGATCCTGACCGATGTGTTCCCCGCCGCCGAGCAGCGGGCTCGGCTCGACGCGCTGTTACTCCGGAGCCAGCGGGATGTATCGGTCCATCCATCAACCCGGCTTCCCGGAGCCCCGGAGATCGATCGGGAGATTCGGCGGCGCCTCGATCTCGGGGGGGATTTTGCCGTCTGCTACGCCGACCTCGATCATTTCAAGGAATACAACGACCGGTACAGCTACTATGACGGCGACCGGGTTATCTACATGCTGTCGCGGATCCTCCACGACGTGGTCAAGGGGTTGCTGGGTACCCGCGGGTTCGTGGGCCACATCGGCGGCGACGATTTCATCTTCATCATCCCCGCTCCCGAGATTAGCTTGGTGTGCACGGAGATCCTCTCCGTCTTCGATACGTTGGTGCCGTATCAATACAACGAACAGGATCGGCGAGCCGGGTATTATTTCGGCAAAGATCGTCGCGGGCAGCTCCATCGGGTGCCATTGATGACCCTATCGGTGGGGATCGTGACGAATCGCCACCGGACCTTTGCCCACCCTGCGGAGGTCAGTGAACTCGCAACCGAGATGAAAAGCTACGCCAAGACACTTCCGGGATCGGTTTTCGTGGTCGACCGGCGCCAAAGCCGGAGCGGCGACGACCGATCGGTCCGGTAGGAGCGAAGGGCATGAACGTCAATTGCACGTCGTGCCAGACGGTGTTTCGGGTCGACCCGGCGAAGGTCCCGACGAAAGGAGTCCGGGCTCGCTGTTCGGTCTGCAGCGGGGTCTTTTGGGTTCGGCATTCCGCGCCGGTCGAGCCGGCGCCCCCGCCCCCGGCGGTGTCCGACGTGGTCGTGGGACCGCGGGTGGTACCCCCGACGCCGTTGCCCGCGCCTCCTCCGATTCTTCCGTCTCCTCCGCCGCTGGCGCAGCCCGGCCCGGTGGTGCGCGCCGCGCCACCGGAGCGGATCGCGCCGCCCTCGCCGGCCCCGCCGCCGATGACGCCCGTGACGCCGCCGGCGTTCACCAGTCGTCCCCCGGTCACGACGACCTCGCCGCCGGTCCATCGCCTTGCCGGGCCCGCGATGCCGCCGTCCCGGCCGTCCCCGTCGCCGGCCGCGTTGCCCCCGTCCGCGTTGCCCGCGCCGCCAGCGACGGCCTTTCGGACCACGGTTCCGCCCGCGGCCTCGCCACCGGTGGCGCCCCGGCTGGGGCCGATTACCACGGCGCCGGTCTCGATCGAGCCGCCGGCCCGGAAAGGGCGGAGCAACCCATTCTTGAGCCAGGACCCCTCGGCAAAGGCTCGCCGGCTGGCTCGGGCCCTGATTTCCGACATGGTCGTCTATCACCCCGCGAAGCGCCGGGAGGGGATAGTGAACGGGTCGCTCAAGCAGCTATTCGAGGAAGAGATCCGGAAGAGTTGGGAAGAGTATGTCGACCAGGTGGGGCAAGACATGGCGGAGACGACCCCCTTCTTCAATGATGCCCTGAACGAGATCCTGGCCGACGGCCAGTTGGTGTTCCCGTAGCGGCTCTTCGACCGGGGGTCGCTATATTTGCCGAGAGCCGGCCCAGGGGGTCGGCTCGCTTTGTTAGTAAACCAGAGGATGGACGCATGGCTGACACTGATCGAGTTTCCGCGCTGGAATCACGGATCACCGAACTCCGAGACTTTCTTTGACTTGAGTGCCAAAGCGAGCCGGCTCGCGGGGTTGGAGGCGGAGCAACTTGATCCCGGGTTCTGGAACAACCAGGAACGGGCCCGCTGGGTGGTCCAGGAGATCAACGCGCTTCGGGGGTGGCTGGTGCCGGCGGAGGAGTTGACGCGCCGGGTGGTCGACGCTCGGGGTCTGGCGGAACTCCTGGAGGCCGATCCCGATCCCGGGATGGAGGCGGAGCTGGACCGCGAAGTCGGCGGATTGGCCGAGGCGGTTGAATCGTTCGAGCTCAAGTCGATGCTCCAAGGGCCGGAGGATCATCGCGACGCGTTGTTGACGGTGCATCCGGGAGCCGGCGGAACTGAATCGCAGGACTGGGCCGAGATGTTGACCCGGATGTACCGCCGATGGGCCGAGCGTCGCGGCTACAAGGTGACGGTGCTGGATCTGGAGCCCGGCGAAGAGGCCGGGATCAAGTCGGCTTCGCTGGAGATCCAAGGCGAGTTTGCCTACGGATTCCTCAAGGCGGAAAAGGGGGTCCATCGGTTGGTGCGGATCTCGCCGTTCGACTCTCAATCGCGGCGGCACACCTCCTTCGCGTCGGTATTCGTCTATCCGGACATCGACGACACGATCGAAATCGATCTTCGCGACGAGGACATCAAGATGGATGTGTTCCGCGCTTCGGGTGCCGGTGGGCAGCACGTCAACAAGACGTCATCGGCCGTTCGGCTGACCCACTTGCCGAGCAAGATCGTGGTGTCCTGCCAGCAAGAGCGGAGTCAGCACAAGAACAAGGAGACGGCCATGAAGATGCTCCGGGCGGCGCTCTATCAGCGCCGACTCGAGGAGCAGGACGCCGAGCGGGCCAAGGTCGAGGCGACCAAGACGGACAATTCCTGGGGCAATCAGATCCGTTCCTACGTGTTCCAGCCCTACACGATGGTCAATGATCACCGGACCGAGCTGAAGGTGCCCGACGTGCAACGGGTAATGGACGGCGATCTCGACCTGTTCATTCAGACGTACCTGAAGCGATATGGGAGCTCGGTTCGGTGACGGCCTCGGGCGATCGGACCTATGTGGAGGAGGCTCGGCGGGAAAAACGGGCGCGACTCCTGGCGCTGGGAGTTGCGCCGTACGCCTATCGCTTCGATCGGAGCCACACGGCCGCGGCCGCCCTCGGCTGCTATCACGACGAAATGGGCGACGAGGGGCCGGAGGTCAAGGTCGCGGGTCGGGTGGCCTCGCTCCGTTCGCAAGGCAAGACCATGTTCGTCCACGTCGAGGATCACACTGGGCGGATTCAGGGATACCTACGAGCCGATACCCTGGGTACCGCGTTCGAGGTGGCGAAGCTGCTGGATTTGGATGACTTCGTCGGAATCTCGGGCGGGCTCTTTCGCACGAGGACGGGGGAAGTGACCGTCAAAGCGACCGCGATCGAAATGCTGACCAAGAGCGTCAAGCCGTTGCCTCGGGGGAAGATCCAAACGACCGAGACCGGCGAGGCGGTGACGTTCGGCGGCGTTCACGATCCCGAGTTGCGGTACCGGCAGCGTTACGCCGATCTCGCCGTCCATCCGCAGGTCCGGGACGTCTTCGTGACCCGGGCCGAGGCGATCCGGTTCATTCGCCGCTTCCTGGACGATCGCGGGTTTCTCGAGGTCGAAACTCCGATTCTCCAGCCGTTGTACGGGGGGGCCTCGGCGCGTCCGTTCGTGACTCACCACCACGCGCTCGACATGCCGCTGTATCTCCGGATCGCGGACGAGCTGTACCTCAAGCGGCTGATCGTGGGCGGATTCGATCGGGTCTACGAGATCGGGCACGACTTTCGGAACGAGGGCATGGACCGGACCCACAATCCGGAGTTCACAATGCTCGAGTTCTACCAGGCCTACGCCGACTATACCGACATGATGCGGATCATGGAGGAGATGCTCCCCGATTTGGTGCAGCACTGCCGGGGCGGTTACCGGATCGTGGTCGGAGGTGAGTCGATCGACTTCACGCCGCCGTGGCCTCGTCTCTCGTTCCTCGAGGCGATCCGTGAGTGCGCCGGGATCGACGCCGCGAGCGCCACGGACGCGGAGATGCGAGGCCAGTTGGCCCGGGGGGCGCTCCCGATCGCGGGGATCGAGTCGATGACTGGGGGGCGGCTGGTCGACGAGTTGTTCAAACGATTCGTCGAGCCGACCCTGATCCAGCCGACCTTCGTCATCGATCATCCGGTGGCGATCTCGCCACTCGCGAAGGTGCATCGCCGGACGCCCGGCGTGGCGGAGCGGTTCGAACTGTTCATCAATACCAAGGAGATCGCCAACGCTTTTAGCGAGTTGAATGATCCCGACGATCAGCGGGCGCGGTTCGAGGACCAGGCCCGCCAGCGGCTCGCCGGAGACGATGAGGCGCAACCGCACGACACCGACTATGTCCGGGCGCTCGAATATGGAATGCCGCCGACTGGTGGCTTGGGGCTGGGCATCGACCGACTCGTGATGCTGCTCACCGATCAGCCGTCGATTCGCGATGTGATTCTGTTCCCGGCGATGCGGCCCGAAGGCGGAACCGGCCGGTGACCACCGCAACGGGCAGCTGGCCGTCGCCGATCGAACGGCGAATCGCAGTCCGATATCTGCGGGGGCGGAGGGCGGCGACGTTCACCGGGCTCACTACCAAGATCGCGACCGCCGGTGTGGCCATCGGGGTGGCGGCGATGATCGTCGTGCTAGGAATCATGAACGGGCTCCACGACGACCTCCGCGACAAGATCCTCGTGGGCAACCCCCATCTCCACGTCCTGACGTTTGGACCCAACCTCCGGGTCGACAATTGGCGCGAGGTGATCGACTCGGTGCGCGCCGACGAGGATGTGGTGGCGGCCGCCCCGGAAGTGCTGATCAAGTCGCTCGGGCTCAACAGCGCGAATTATCCGGCCGACATTGACGTCGTCGGGTTCGACCCGGATACCGGAACGGCGGCCGTGACGACCTTGCCCTACACGATTTCCAAAGGTGCGCTGGCGTTCGAGCCCACCCAGGACAGCGTCGACGGCGCCATCATTCTGGGGTACCGTCTCGCCGATCGGTTGTCGAGCTACGTGGGTGACGTGGTGACCCTGTTGTCGGTGGCGGACTTCGGGAAGCGCAATCGGGCCACTGGATACCCCGACGCGAAAGGGTGGCGGTTCGAGGTTACCGGCACGTTCGACACCGGGATGTTCCAGTACGACGACCAGTTCGCGGTCCTCCGGCTGGACGTGGCCCAGCGGTTCGCCGGGCTGGGCGACGCGGTCTCCGGGGTTCAGGTTCGGGTCAAGGACCCATGGAAGGCCCGCGAGGTAGCCCGCCGTCTCGAGAACAAGCTCGGCTATCCGAGCCGAACCATCGCCTGGCAGGATCAGAATGCCAGCCTCTTCGGCGCCCTGAAGCTGGAGAAACTCGGGATGGGCCTGATCATCACTTTTATCACGGTGGTCGCCGCTTTCAACATCATTGGAACGCTCACGATGATCGTCGGGGAGAAGACCCGGGAGATCGGAGTCTTACTGGCGATGGGGCTGACGCCCCGGTCGATTGGGCGGATTTTCCTGACCCAAGGCGCCGCGATCGGGATCGTCGGCACCACGGCGGGTCTTGGCCTCGGGCTACTGGTTGGCTTCCTGCTCGACGGGTCGGAGTTGATCAAGATCGATCCGTCGATCTACTTCATCGATCACCTTCCGGTCCACATCCAGCTCCTGGACGTGGCGGCCGTCGTGACGGTGAGCATGACGATCGCGATCATGGCCACCATCCCGGCGTCGCGGTGGGCCGCGCGGCTGCAACCCATCGACGCGATCCGCCACGAATGACCCTCGTCCTCGAAGCCCGCGGGGTCGCGAAGACCTTCCAGGACGACGACGGCTCGCCGGTGCCGGTGCTCACGGGAGTCGACTTGCGACTGGCCAGGGGAGAGTTCGTGGCGATCGTCGGGGCCAGTGGAGCGGGGAAGAGCACCCTACTGCATTTGCTCGGTGGGCTCGACCGACCCACCGCGGGGGCGGTGTTTCTCGAGGGAGACGCCTTCGGCGCCAGGTCGGACCCGGAGTTGGCGGCAATTCGCAACCGGCGGATCGGCTTCGTGTTTCAGTTCCATCACTTGCTCCGCGACTTCACGGCCCTCGAGAACGTGGCGATGCCCCTTTTGATCGGCGGGCTGCCCGAAGACGAGGCCGCTCGCCGGGCCGCCGCGGTCCTGGCCCGATTGGGCCTGGAGCACCGCAGCAGTTTCTTCCCTTCCCAGGTCTCCGGCGGGGAGCGGCAGCGGATCGCGGTCGCGCGGGCCGTGGCGACGGAGCCGGTCGTGGTGCTCGCTGATGAGCCGTCCGGAAACCTCGACCCGACCAACGCTGCCGTTCTCCACCAAGTGTTCAGTTCGTTGCGCGAGCGTTTCAGCACAGCGGTGGTGGTCGCGACGCACAACGCCGATCTGGCGGCGCGTGCCGACCGAGTGCTTCGGCTCGAACACGGTATCTTGGTCACGGAGCCCGCAGTGGGAGCGATGATTCCATGAAGCGATGCAGCGCCTGCGGGGAGCGAGACAGCGTAGTGGAACTGAGCCACGTCGAGGACGGCGAGGTCAAACAGGTCTCGCTGTGCGCCAAGTGCGCGGCTGAAAAAGGGATTCAGACGTCGTTGTCGCCCGCGGACACGCCGCTGGGGAGTCTCCTGGCGGCGTTGAGCGGCGAGGGCATGACGCTGCCTGCGAGTACCCCAGAGGCGACCTGCCCGCAATGCGGTGCCACCTTGGACGACTTTCGTCAAACGGGCCGGTTGGGTTGCGAGATCTGTTATCAAGCGTTCGTTGAGCCGCTGCGGGAATTGCTGCGGCGGTTGCACGGATCGACGACCCACACGGGAAAATCCCACGAACCACCGGGGAGCCCGTCAGCGCCCCCCGCGGATGCCGCCCGAGTTCTCAGGCAGCGCCTCACCAAGGCGATTGCCGCGGAGCAGTTCGAACTGGCGGCCGAGCTGCGCGATCGACTCAAGGGGTTGGGATGATCGACCTGAGTTTGTTTCCGGATGGAGGGGTCTCCTGGCTCGATGCGAGCGGACCGGACTGCCACCTGGTGTTGGCCACCAGGATTCGCCTGGCCAGGAACCTTCGAGGTCGAAACTTCGCCACTCGGATGGCGCCCAACGATCGGACCCAAGTCGTCACCGACGTGGCTGAGGCGGCCGGCCAGACGAGAAGCTTGGGCCGGGCCGTCCGGCTCCGAATCGACGGGCTCGATTCGGTCGACCGGCGGTTGCTCCTGGAGCGGCATTTGATAAGCCGGGAAATGGCCGGGATCGACTCGACGGAGTCGGCGGACCGGCCGAGGGCACTACTCGTGCAGGACAGGGCGGCGGTGATGGTCAATGAGGAGGACCATCTCCGGCTCCAAATCCTGGTTTCTGGGGCGGATTTGGCGCCCGCGTTGGGGCTGATGGAGGCGGTGGACGCTGAACTGGGGCAACGACTTGCGTTCGCATTCCACCCTGAGTTCGGTTACCTTACTTCGTGCCCAACCAACGTCGGAACCGGGCTTCGGGCGTCGGTGCTCATCCACCTACCGGGGCTCGTCCTGACGAAGGAAATCAACAAAACGCTGCACGGTTTGACCAAGGTTGGGCTGACCTATCGGGGTCTGTACGGGGAGGGGAGCGAGGTCGTCGGCAACTTTTTCCAGTTGTCGAACCAGACGACCCTGGGGAAAAGCGAATCGGAACTGCTCGAGCACCTTCGCCGGATCGTCCAGCACGTGATCACGGTCGAAGAGGAGGCTCGGCGGATTCTACTTCGCGATGCGCCGTCGATCCTCGAGGACAAATGCTGGCGGGCGTTCGGGCTGCTCCGGTACGCCCGATCGCTGTCGTTCGAGGAGACGATGAACCTGTTGAGCGGGGTTCGGCTGGGTGCCAGCCTGGGGCTGATTCCCAACGTTGGCCTCTACGCTTTGAACCGGCTGCTCGTTTTCACCCAACCGGCTCATTTGTCAGCCGCGGCGGGGCAAGAGTTGGACGAGGAGCAAACGGCGGTTCGGCGGGCCGACTTGGTTCGCCGCACGTTGGAGGAAGAAGTCCGACGGAGCAGCAAATGAGGTCCCATGAACGGCTATAACTTCACGGATCGGGTGCGGAAAGTCCTCCAGATGGCGCGGGAGGAGGCAGCCCGGCTGCACCACGAATACGTCGGCACCGAGCACATTCTTCTCGGCCTCATTCGGGAGGGCGAGGGGGTCGCGGCGGCCGTCTTGACCAACCTGAATGTCGATCTCGAGGAGATTCAGCAAAAGGTCGAGGAGACGGTCAAGAAGGGCAAGGCCTCCTCGGCGCCCGGCCCCGATCTCCCCTATACCTCGCGGGCCAAGAAGGTGCTCGAGTTGGCGATGACCGAGGCGCGGGAGCTGAATCACTCGTATGTGGGCACCGAGCATCTATTGCTGGGGCTGCTTCGAGAGGAAAAAGGCATCGCGGCTCAGGTCTTGACCGACGCGGGGGTCACCCTCGAGCAATCCCGCGCCGAGACGCTCCGGCTCCTCGGGAGCGAGATGCCCCCTCAGTCGAGTAGCGTGGCACCGAGCGCTCCGCCAAGCACCACATCCCAGAAGTCGGAAAAGAAGTCGAAGACGCCAGCCCTCGATCATTTTTGTCGGGATCTCACCCAATTGGCGGCTGAAGGCCAGTTGGACCCGACCATCGGTCGTCACAAGGAAATCCAGCGGGTCATGGAGATCTTGGCCCGGCGGAAAAAGAACAACCCGGTGCTGATCGGCGAACCGGGGGTCGGTAAAACGGCCATCGTGGAAGGGCTGGCGATCCTGATCGCCAACGCCCAGTGCCCCGATGTCCTTCGCGACAATCGGGTCCTGTCGCTCGATATGGCCGCGGTGATCGCGGGCACCAAATATCGAGGTCAGTTCGAGGAGCGTCTCAAGGCCGTCATGAACGAGATCGCCCAGAACAAGAGTGTGGTCTTGTTCATCGATGAGCTCCATACCTTGGTCGGGGCCGGCGCGGCCGAGGGCGCCATCGACGCCTCGAACATGCTGAAACCGGCGCTGGCCCGGGGCGAGCTCCAGTGCGTCGGGGCGTCGACGCTCAACGAATACCGGAAATACATCGAGAAAGACGGCGCCCTCGAGCGGCGATTCCAAGCGGTGATCGTCGACCCGCCGAGCGTTGAGGAGACCATCGAAATCCTCAAGGGCCTCCGGAAGAAATACGAAGATCACCATCGGGTCATTATTCCCGACGATTCCTTGAAAGCGGCGGCCCAGCTGGCGGAGCGGTACATCACCGATCGATTCCTTCCCGACAAGGCGATCGACGTGATCGACGAGGCGGGCGCGCGAGCCCGGCTCGCGACCCAGGCTCCGCCCCCGGAACTCTCCCAGCTCAAGTCCGAGCTGGAGGCGGTCAACCAGGACAAAGAGAACGCGGTCCGGGATCAGAATTTCGAACGGGCGGCCGCACTTCGTGATTCGGAGCGCGACCTCCAGAACCGGATTCGCCTCCGGCAAGAGGAGTGGGAGCGCGACCGGCAAAGCCGACGTCCCATCATCGGTCAGGAGGAGATCGGCTTCATCGTCTCTCGGTGGACTGGTATCCCGCTGACGCGCCTGCAGGAGGCGGAAACGGCGCGACTGCTGCGGATGGAAGACGAGGTTCACAAGTCGGTGGTCGGTCAAGAAGAGGCGATCGCGGCCGTGTCACGCGCCATTCGGCGGTCTCGCGCCGGGTTGAAGGACCCCCGGCGGCCGATTGGGTCGTTCATCTTCTCGGGCCCGACCGGCGTGGGGAAGACCGAGCTGGCTCGTGCTCTCGCCCAATTCCTCTTTGCCGATACGAGCGCGTTGATCCGGGTCGACATGTCGGAGTACATGGAGAAGTTCTCGGTGTCTCGGCTGATCGGCGCGCCGCCGGGCTACGTCGGCTACGAGGATTCGGGGACCCTCACCAAGGCGGTCCGACGGAAACCCTATTCCGTCGTCCTGCTCGACGAGATCGAAAAAGCCCATGCGGACGTCTTCAACATCCTGCTCCAGGTCCTCGACGAGGGCCACCTGACCGACAACTATGGCCGGATGATCGATTTCAAGAACACCGTCGTCATCATGACGTCGAACGTCGGCGCCCGCGACATCACCCAGTCGAAATCGATGGGCTTCCATCAGACCGACGCGGGCAAGTCGTTCGCGAAGATCGCCGAGACGGTCAAGGAAGAGATCTCGAAGGTGTTCAATCCGGAGTTCTTGAATCGGGTCGACGACGTCATCGTCTTTCACCCGCTCGATCGCTCCCACATTCAGCAGATCGTCGGGATCTTGCTCCACGAACTCGATCGCCGAGTCGGTAACGAAGTGCGGCTGACACCAGCGGCCACCGATTTTCTGGTCACCAAAGGCTACGATCAAAACTACGGGGCCCGACCGCTCAAGCGGGCGATTCAGAAATACATCGAAGACCCCATGAGTGAACGGCTCCTGGCGGGTGAGTTGACCCGGGGGGAGGAAATTGAGGTCGATGTCGCTCCGGAGGGCGACAAGCTGATCTTCCGAGCCCTGTCGGGTTCGCACCTCTAGGCTGCGACCCAGCACCGGGCCTGAGCATCGGGGAGATCGTGGACCTCGCATGAACCAACTACTGCAGCGAACTGCAGCGGGTTTGCACGTGGCCTTGTTGGCGGCGGTGCTGGTGCCCGCTCGCGTCGCCGCGCAGGATCCCGTCGTCGACGTGCCGCCGCCGGTGATCGTCGACAGCGTCATCGTCGAGGGCAACGCCCGCCTCAAGTCCGAAGAGATCCTCAGCTTTTCGGGCATCCAGCTTTTCCAGGCCGCCAACTATCGGGTTTTCCAGCGGGCGATCGCCGGCCTCTACCAGACCGGTCAGTTCGACGACGTCCGCATCGAGGAGCGCGAAGAGGACAACCGATACATCGTCACGATCCGGGTCAAGGAGCGACCTCTGCTGTTGCGGTGGAGCGTTCGGGGTCCGGCCCGCCTCGAGGAGTCGGCGGTGCGCAAGAAGGTGGCCGTTCTGGAGGGCCGCCCCATCGATCGGGTGGCAGTCGCTCGCTCGATCGCGGGGATCGATTCCCTCTATAAGCGGAAGGGGTTCTACGCCGTCGAGGTCAAGGCGAACGAAGTCAAGCGAGACACCAGCAACTCGGTCGACTTGGTGTTCGATGTCCAGGAAGGCAACCGGGTTGTCATCGGGCAGGTGGTGTTCGAGGGCAATGCCAAGTTCAAGGCGAAGGACATCGTCAAGGGCATGTCGTCGCGCCCTGAAGGCTTTTGGTGGTTCCGGAAAGGCGAGTACAGTGAGGAAAAAGTCGAAGACGATCTCCGCAATCGGATCCCTCAGTGGTATGCCGACCGGGGCCACGTCGACCTGCGAGTGCTCACTGATAGCCTGATTGCCGACACCACGCCCGGGAAGGCGATCCTCAAGATCAATCTGGAGGAAGGACAACCCTACCAGGTCGGACGGTTTGAGATCGCCGGCAACCGGCGGTTCTCCGCCGACGAGCTGAGCCTCTTGTTTCCGTTTGGGGTCGCCGTGGTCGCCGGCACCGGGAGCGAGGTCGGGGGGGCGTTCAGCCGGGCCGATTGGGAGGCAGCAACAGAGAAGGTCCGGAACGTCTACCTCAACAACGGCTACATCCAATCGTCGGTCGACCCGCAAGAGACCCGCCGGACCGGGGCCGACGGGAAACCGATCATCGACTTGAGTTGGCGGGTCGTCGAAGGCCAACCCGCGACGGTCAACAAGGTCCTGATTCTCGGCAACGACGTGACGCACGAGCGCGTCATTCGGGAACAAATCGTCCTGCTGCCTGGGATGACCTTCAACCGAGACTTGCTCATCCGCTCGTACCAAAACGTCTCGAACCTGAATTTCTTCGAGCAGCCAATGCCCCCGCCGGACGTTCAGCCGGCCGAGAATGGCGTCGACGTCGATCTGGTGTTTCGAGTCACCGAGAAGAACACGGGGAACATCAACTTCGGCGCCTCGGTTGGTCAGGGCGTCGGGGTGGGTGGTTTCCTCGGGCTGGAAGAGCCGAATCTTTTCGGCAAGGGCAAGCGCGGTCGGATCCAGTGGCAATTCGGTCGCAACATCAACGACTTCAATCTGAGCTATTCCGACCCGGCGATTCGCGACAGCCGGCTGTCGGGAACTCTCACTCTGTTCAACAGTCGCCAGCGGTATACGGTCGGCGACCTCGGCCGGATTCGCCGTGAAGGCGCCAATCTCCAGATCGGCTTTCCCCTGTTCGGGTCCCGCTACACTCGGGTCTTCGGCTCGTACGGTTTCCAGCGGAACCGGTTCACCGACACGCCGGCGGACATCGCCAGCCGGTTCCAGTGCGACCAGGGCTGCACTCGGTCATCGGTCGGGATGAGCCTGGTCCGCGACACCCGGATCGGCCTTCCGTTCCCGATCGCCGGGACGTCGGTCACCGTCTCGAGCGAGGTCAATGGCGGTCTGTTGGGCGGCAGCGGCCAGTATCAGAAGGTCGACATGGAAGGGAAGTGGTACACCCCGTTGGGGCGGGCTGGCGGGGACAATTTCGGCGGCGGGGTCCAGTTTACGCTCGGGCTGACCGCCAAGTCGGGGTTTGTCTTCGGTGACGTCGGCCCATTTTTCTATGAACTGTACTCGTTGGGCGGCGTCCAGTTCGGGATCCCCCTTCGAGGCTACGATGAGTTCGCAATCACGCCCCGAGGCTACGATCCGACGGCCAGTGGATCACAAGTGCGGCCGGAGTCGTTCGGCAAAGCCTATGCGGCGTTTACCGTCGAGGCGGGCGCTCGGCTGAGCCAACAGCTATACGTCAACATCTTCTCCGACGCGGGCAACGTCTACGCTCGGGCCCGCCAGTACAACCCCAGTCGGTTGTTCAGGAGCATTGGCGCCGGCGTGGCGCTAATTTCCCCCTTGGGTCCGATCGGGATCGATCTGGGGTACGGCCTCGACCGCACCGATCAGAATGGCAAGCCCAAGCCAGGCTGGCAGTTACATTTCAGGTTGGGGAACTTTTTCTAGGCCCGAATCGTCGGGATTCAAGTCATTTGGTGGAGGATCATGATGTCGTCCGTTCGCCGTTTTCTCTTTGCGGGATTCCTGACGCCGCTGGCCGGGGCGTCGCTTCTAGCTGCCCAGGCCACCCAGCCGGTCCGGCCGGCAACACCGCCGCCAGCCCAGCCGGCGGCGGCGGGGCTCAGAGTCGGGTTCGTGAACGTATCGGCCCTGCTCAAGGGGATGCCCGGATATGCGCACGCCGAGAGCACCTGGACCAAGGAAGCCGAAGCGGCTAACACCGAAGCTCAAAAGATCCGTTCGGTCTTCGATACGGCAGTGGCCCAGTACCAGCAGGCTCAGGCCATGATGACGCCGTCCAACCGGACCGCTAAGGAACGGCAGCTCCAGGCGCAACAGGACTCGGTCCAGGCCAAGTTGCGGCAGCTTGAGAGTCGGGTTGGCACGAGAGAACGAGAGCTGCTCGGACCCCTCCAAGAGCGGCTGCGGGCCATCATCGAGGGCGTCCGGGCCGAGGGGAATTACGCGTTGATCATCGATATCGCCTCGGAGGCGTCGATCAACATTGTGTCGTATGACAAATCGCTGGACATCACCGTGAAGGTGGCCCAGCGGCTCGCCCAAGCCAACTAAGGTGGCCGAAGCCGCGGTGCCCTTGACCGCGGCGGCCATAGCTGAGTTGGTGGGCGGCCGCCTCGAAGGGGACGGGTCGGTATTGGTGCGCGCCGTGGGTCCGCTCGATCGGGCCCGCGGCGATGCGCTTTCATTCCTCCTCAATGGGCGATATCTCGCCGATTTCGTAGCTTCGGCGGCGAGCGTTGCGCTGGTGCCGGAAAATGTGACCCTTCCAGCCGCCGGGCCTCGGACTCGGATCGTCGTCGGCGACCCCCAACGGGCGATGGCGGCGGCCCTTGGCGCCCTCTTTCCGGCCCGCCGCCCGCCCGGGGGTGTCGACGCGACCGCGCGCCTGGGGCCGGGGTGCCGATTGGGAGTCGACGTGTCGATTGGATCGAACGTCGTCCTGGGCGCCGGCGTTCGGCTGGGCGACCGAGTTTCCCTCGCAAGCGGAGTCAGCCTCGAAGACGGGGTTTCCATCGACGCCGACTCGGTGCTGGGTCCCAACGTGGTTTGTTACCGGGGTACCCGCCTCGGAGCGCGAGTGATCGTGAAGGCTGGGGCGGTGATCGGAGGTACCGGTTTCGGCTACTATTCCGACCGAATGGGGCACCATCTGATTCCCCACGTCGGTGGCTGCGTGGTCGGCGATGACGTTCATATCGGCTCCAACAGTTGCCTCGACCGGGGGAGTGTGGACGATACGGTCATCGGTACCGGGACCCGGATCGACAATCAGGTCCACATCGGGCACAATGCTCGCCTGGGCGAACGGTGCCTGGTCATGGGGGGAGTGGTGGTGGCCGGCAGCGCCAGAATTGGCAACGACGTCGTGCTGGCAGGCCATAGCGCCGTTGGTGGCCATTTCCGGGTCGGCGACCGGGCCCGAGTGGGGGCGAAATCAGGAGTGATTTCGGAGGTTCCCGACGGCGCCGACGTGAGCGGTTTTCCGGCCCGCCCCCATCGGGAGTTCTTGCGAGCCCAAGCAGCGCTCTATCGGCTGGCTCCGATGGTGACCGAGCTGGAGACCCTGGTGAAAGGGCGACCTTCCGATCATGGCTAGGCGAACGCTCCGTGCCCCGGCGGTTGTCACCGGTACCGGGCTCCATACCGGGGTCACGACGACGGTGCGCTGCCTCCCGGCCGCCTCAGGGGCCGGGATTCGGTTCCGGCGTGTCGACCTGCCCGGCAGTCCCGAGTTCCCGGCAACCGTCGATCAGGTGGAGGCGACCGAGCGGCGAACCGCCCTCGGGAAAGGCGAGCAAACCGTCGATACGGTCGAGCATCTGATGGCGGCCATTGCGGTCTCGGAGCTGGACGATGTCATGGTTGAAGTCGATGGGCCCGAGGCGCCAATCCTCGACGGTTCGTTCGGGCCGTATCTCGACGCCCTGGAAGCGGCCGACTTCGCGGAGCACGTGGGTGATCCGGTGAACTTCACCGTCTCGGCACCGTTCACGCTGACCGTTGGTGATGCTGCCTATGTGGTCGCCCCGGCGAAAGTGCTCCGGGTCACGGCGACCATCGAGTGGCCCCACCCCGCGATCGGTCGGCAAGTCGGCAGTTACACCATTACTCCCGCCGAGTTTCGGAGGGACCTGGCGTCGGCACGGACGTTCGGGTTCGCCCACGAGCTCGATGCCCTCCGGGCCAAAGGCCTTCTCAAAGGCGGATCGGTCGATTCGGCGGTGGTGTTGTCGCCTGCCGGGGTGCTGAACGGACCGCTTCGCTGGCCGGACGAGTTCGTTCGCCACAAGGCCGGCGACATCGTGGGCGATCTCGGGTTGACGGGTGGCCGGGTTCGGGCCCATGTCATCGCTACGCGGCCGAGCCACGAGGGGAACGTCGCCTTGGCCCGGACGATGGTCCGAGGAGCACAGCGGAGCGGCGGGAGGGTGCTCGATATCCGGAGGATTTTGGAAATCATTCCGCATCGCTATCCGTTTCTCCTGGTCGACCGCATTCTCGAGATCGAGCCGCGGAAACGGGTGGTCGGTCTCAAGAACGTGACCATCAACGAGCCATTCTTTCAGGGACATTTCCCGGACCACCCGATCATGCCCGGAGTGCTGATCGTCGAGTCGATGGCGCAGGTCGGCGGGATGCTGTTGATGGACGAAATGAGCGAGCCGACGGAGAAGGTCGTGTACTTCATGTCACTCGACAAGATCAAGTTCCGGCGACCGGTTCTGCCCGGCGATCAAATCCGCCAAGAAGTCGAGATGATCCAACTCCGCGGGCGGACCTGCCGAATGAAGGGAATGGCGTACGTTGACGGTCAGCTGACCTGCGAAGCCGAGATGATGGCCATGGTGGTGGACAAATGACCACGATGACGGCGATTCACCCGACGGCTTTGGTCGATCCCACGGCCGGGCTCGGTTGTGACGTGGAGATCGGCCCATTCGCGATGATCGGCCCCCACGTCGAGGTAGGCGACGGGTGTCGGATCGCGGCCCGGGTGACGATCGAGCGGAACGCCCGGCTCGGGCCGGGGGTCGTGGTTGGGGTGGGGTCGGTGATCGGGGGCGACCCCCAGGACCTCAAGTACCGAGGCGAGGAGACCTGGGTCGAGATCGGCGCCGACACGGTGATCCGGGAATACGCGACGGTCAACCGAGGCACCACCGCGTCGGGGGTGACCCGCGTGGGGGCTCGCTGTTTCTTGATGAGCTACGTTCACGTCGCCCACGATTGCCAGATCGGTAGTCAGGTCATCATCGCCAACGGTACTCAGCTCGCTGGCCACGTCGCGGTGCACGACCGGGCCACTCTCTCGGGGCTGGTGGCGGTCCATCAGTTCGCGACGATCGGGCGGCTGGCCTTCGTTGGCGGGTGCTCGCGGGTCAATCAGGACATCCCGCCGTTCGTGAAGGCGGTCGGGAACCCGGTTGAGCTCTATGGGCTCAACACGATCGGGCTCCAGCGCGCCGGCCTGTCGGAAGACACTCTTCGGGTGCTGAAACGGCTCTATCGGCTGTTCTTCAATTCGGACCTGAACCTGTCCCAGGCCGGCGAGCGGGCCCGAACCGAGCTCCCGCAGCATCCGGAAGTCGAGCTGTTCATCGAGTTCGTCGAACGTTCGAATCGCGGCATTCCCTCGTGATGGAGCCGGTCCCGGTCGGGGTCATCGGCGTTGGGGCCCTCGGTTGGCATCACGCGCGGCATTTGGCCGCCTTTGAGGAAGCCACCTTGATCGGGGTTCACGATATCGATCCGACCCGAGGTGACGCGGTTGCCCGAGCGGTCGGGACGACGTTCTATCCTGACATCGACCGGCTTCTCCGAGACGTCGAGGCGGTGACTGTCGCCGTGCCCACCGCGGTTCACGCGGAAATCGGGATTCGAGCGCTCGAGCGGGGGCGTGCGGTCCTCATGGAGAAACCGCTCGCTAACTCGCTGTCGGAGGCCGACGCCATGATCGCGGCCGCGGTCCGCAACGGTGTTCCCCTCCAGGTCGGTCATGTCGAGCGATTCAACCGGGCGGTCCGGGCCGCCCGGCCCTATCTCGCCGAGGTCCGTTACTCCGAGAGCACTCGGCTGGCGCCGTTCCAGCCCCGGGGAACCGACGTGGCGGTGCTGCTGGACCTGATGATTCACGACCTCGATCTGGTCCTCCACCTGAGCCGCGGCGCGGCGATCTCGGAGGTCCGCGCCAGTGGGACGGCCGTATTGACGCCCCACCTCGACATCGCCAACGCCCGAGTCGAGTTCGTCGGGGGAGCGGTCGCGAACATTACGGCGTCGCGGGTGGCCCGCGAGCGGGTCCGGCGGCTTCGCCTCTTTCAGGCGAATGGGTACTTCTCCCTCGACTTGGCCGCCGGGACGGGGGTTTTCATGCGGGTCCGCGACGATCGACCGTCCGCCGCCACCAGCCTCGAAGAGTTCGTGGACGTGGTATCGCTGGTGGCCCCCGAGAGCGATGCCTTGGGTGACGAGTTGGCGAGCTTCGTCCGTTCGGTGCGCGGTCGCGAGGAGGGCGTCGTGTCGGGCGCCGAAGGTCGGGCCGCGTTGGCGCTCGCCCTTCGGGTGGGCGAAGCGGTCGCCAGGGTGTGAACCCGACGATTTTCATTTCGGCGGGCGAGCCATCCGGGGATCTCCACGGCGCCCCTGTCGTCCGAGCCCTCAAGGCGCGATTTCCCAGGAGCCAGATCACGGCGTTCGGTGGGCCCCGGATGCGGGCGGCCGGGGCCGACGTACGGTGGCCGATGGAACGGTATACCGTCATGGGGATCGCCGAGATCCTCGCCAAGGTGCCGGCCCATTACCGGCTGCTGCGATCGTTGCGGAAACAGTTCGCCGCCGGTCATTACCAACTCGTCATTCTGATCGACTATCCCGGTTTCCACCTCCGCGTCGCCGAAGCGGCCCGCCGGGCGGGGTTGCCGGTCCTGCACTACATCGCCCCGCAGCTGTGGGCATGGCGACCGCAGCGAGCCAGGCGATTTCGAGCAGCGGTCGATCGATTTGCGGTCATCTTTCCGTTCGAGGCGCCGTTCTTCCGGTCACTGGGACTCAACGCCGAATACGTCGGTCATCCGTTGATGGACGGGCCCGCCAGGCCCTCGAAGGCACAAGCGCGGCACGACATGGGGCTCGGCCCCGACGCCCGCGTCTTGGCGTTGTTTCCGGGGAGCCGCCGCCAGGAGATCGATCGTCATTGGGTGGCTTTCCGGGACGCGGCCATCGACCTTCTGGTCGCGAACCAGGTAGACCGCGTGGTCGTCGCCTCGATTCCCGGGGCGAGCTATCCGAACGCCGGGGCGCTGACCCTGGTGCTATCGGAGCCGGCCGCCGTGCTCGCGGCCGCCGATGCCGCGATCGTCAAGTCCGGGACGACGGTCCTCGAGGCGGCCATCGCCGACGTACCGATGGTGGTCGCCTACCGTGTCCACCCGGCGACGGCCTGGTTTGCCAGGCGGGTCATGCGGGTGCCGTGGATCGGACTGGTCAATTTGATCGCCGCCGAGCCGGTGGTCGACGAACTCCTTCAAGAGGCCGTGACGGCGGAACGGCTCGGGGCGGCGGTTGGCCCGCTCCTCGAGGCCAGTGGTCCGGCGGCCGCGGCTCAGCGCGCTGGCTTCGCCAAGGTCCGCCGCCTCCTCGGTGGTCCGGGGGCTGCCGAGAGAGTGGCCAATTTGGCCGCCGAGCTCCTTCGATGAAGTGGCGCCCCGATCCGGCGAAGGCGGCCCGGCTTGCAATGCCTTTGCTAGGGGCCCTGGTTCGAACCTGGCGCGTCGAACCGCACCATCGTGACCGTTGGCTGGCCGTGAGCGGGGAGGGCGGGCCGTATGTCTTCCTGCTGTGGCACGAGGTCTTGCTTCCGCTCCTCTGGTATCACCGGGGGCAGGGGATTGCCATCGTGGTCAGCGAAGCCAAGGATGGCCAGTATCTCGCCGAGCTCGCGATCCGATTGGGCTATCAATGCCTCCACGGCTCCAGCAGTCGGGGAGGGGTCCGGGCATTGTTGTCGGCGGTCCGGGCGTTGGAGGCGGGGACGCCGGTTGCGTTCACCCCGGACGGTCCCCGCGGCCCCCGTCGGGAACTCAAACCAGGCATCCTGGCGGCTGCCCAGCGCAGCGGCGCCTCAATTCTTCCGATCCATGCCGCGGCCGATAAGGCGTGGCGCCTGAAATCGTGGGATCGATTCATGATCCCCCGACCCTTCGCCCGGGTCCGCATCGGGTACGGCGAGCCCTTTTCGGTTGGTCCGGGAACGGCCGGCTTGGCCGGCGGGACCCGCGGCGCGATCACCGCCCTGGAACAACTCGAGCGGGAATTGGGATGACGCAACGGCGAGGGGACGGTCATCGCCTGGTTCGCTGGCTCTGGACCAGTCGCCGAGTCGATGCCCGACTGGTTCGGGCGGGACTGGTTCCCTTGGCGGCGTTGTGGCAGGCAGGAATGGCCCTCCGGAACCTCGCGTTCGACCGGGGCTGGAATCGGGTGCGAGATTTGCCCGTCCCGGCGGTCGCCGTTGGCAACCTGACGGTGGGTGGATCCGGTAAAACTCCGATTGCGAGTTGGATTGCGAAACGATACGCCGGCGCCGGAATCATCCCGGGGATTCTGCTGCGCGGTTACGGGCGGGACGAGGCGCTCCTCCACCAACGGGCGGTTCCGGAGGCCGCGGTGATCGCCGACCCCGATCGGGTGCTCGCCGCCCACCAGGCGGTGGCCCGTGGGGCCAAGGTCTTGGTGCTCGACGATGCCTTCCAACGGCGCGACGTCGGCCGGGACCTCAACCTGTTGCTGGTGAGCGCGGAGGCGATGCGGGCGGTGCGCTGGTGCTTGCCGGCCGGTCCCTGGCGAGAACCCCTCGCCTCGGCTCGGCGGGCGGACGCTGCAATCGTGACCCGCAAACGCGCCGACCGGGCCACGGCGGCGCAAGTGGCCGCGGAAATCGGGGGGATGATCGAGGGTCCCGTCGGCGTGGTGCATCTGGGGGTTCACGAATACGCCGGGATGCTGAGCGGTCGAACGGTGGCAGCGGCCGTCCTCCGAGGACGCCGGGTGGTTGCCGCTTCTGCGATCGCCGACCCGGAGGCGTTCATCGCCCAGACAAAGGCAACCGGGGCCCAGGTGCAGCCGGCCACCTGGCGGGACCACCACGATTTTCGCGATGAGGACGTGGCTTGGCTCGCTCGCGCCGCTCGAAAAGCCGACTTCCTGGTGCTGACGGAAAAGGACGCCGTCAAGCTCCGAGACCGGTGGCCAGCCAGCATCCCCGAGCCGCTGGTCGCGGTCCTGGCGGTTGAGTGGGAGGCTGGCCAGGAAGAGATCGGCCGTCGGCTCGACGCCCTCGTGTCCTGAGGGGGTTGCTGGTAACTTTATGAATCCATTGCACTTGTGCTAAACCCTGGAGAATCTCTAATGGCTGCGGCGCACGGACAGATTCGGCCCGAACGTGACACCTTCCTCGGCGGGGAGAACCCGTTTGAGTCGATGATGGCGCGGTTCGACATCGCCGCCGAGAAACTCAACCTCGAGCCCGGACTTTACGGGGTGCTTCGCCATCCCGAAAAACAAATCATCATCGCCTGCCCGCTACTACGGGACAACGGTGAGGTCGAGGTCTACACCGGCTACCGGGTTTTGTACAACACCGCTCGGGGGCCGGCCAAGGGTGGGATCCGGTTCGACTTGGGGGTGACGCTCGACGAAGTCAAGGCGCTGGCGGCCTGGATGACCTGGAAGTGCGCGGTCGTCAACCTCCCGTTCGGCGGGGCCAAGGGGGGCATCCTCTGTGATCCATCGACCATGTCGATGCCGGAGCTGGAGCGGCTCACCCGGCGGTACACCTCGGGCATCATCGACACGCTCGGTCCCGATTCGGACGTGCCTGCGCCGGACGTCAACACCAACGAGCGGATGATGGCCTGGATCATGGACACCTACTCCATGCACAAGCGTCACACCGTGACGGCGGTGGTCACCGGCAAGCCGGTCGAAATGGGTGGATCGTTAGGCAGACGCGAAGCCACCGGGCGAGGATGCACGATTGTCACCCGGGAGGCGCTGAAGCGGCTCAACCTCCGCCCGGAAGGTACCCGGGTGGCGGTCCAGGGCTTCGGCAACGTCGGCTCGATCAGCGCTTTGCTGATGGCCGATCTCGGTATGACGATCGTGGCCGTGAGCGACAAAGAAGGCGGGATCTACCACAAGAATGGTCTCGACGTCCTCGATGTCATCGAGCACGTTCGGCAGAAGAGATTCCTCAAGTCGTATCCCAAGGCCGAGCGGATCAGTAACCAGGAACTCTTGAGCCTGGACATCGATGTTCTGGTGCCCGCGGCCCTGGAGAACGTCATCACCGAAGCAAATGCTGGCGACATCCGCGCGAAGATCATCTGCGAGGGGGCCAACGGTCCGACGACGGCCGGTGCCGACCACATCCTCCAAGACAAAGGGATTCTGGTCATCCCGGACATCCTCGCGAATGCCGGCGGCGTTACGGTGAGCTATTTCGAGTGGGTCCAAAATCGCGGCGGATATTTCTGGGACGAAGACACCGTCAACCAGCGACTCGAACGGATCATGGTAGAGTCGTTCACTGAAGTGGCTGGGATGGCGGCTCGCCACAGCGTCAGCATGCGGATCGCGGCCTACATGGTGGCCATCGATCGGGTTGCCAAGGTCCACCGCCTCCGAGGAATGTATGCCTAGCCCGCGGGGCAACGCGGGTCTCGTGCGGTGCTGACCACGGTCCTGGCGATTGGGAAGCTGCGCCCATCGATTCGTTTGGCGTGCGATGACTATTACGCCCGGCTCCGCCGCTTCGGCGAAGTTCGGGAACACCAGTTTCGCGAGGCGCCGGGCAGCCAGCCACCGGCGGTGCAGCGGCGAACCGAAGGACGGCGGCTCCTGGAGGCCATCCCCGAGCGGGGCCTGGTCATCGTGCTCGAACGCACCGGGACCGCCTGGACCAGCGAGGCGTTGGCCGCGGCCGTAAAGCGGTGGCAAGACAGCGGCAAACCGGTCGCGCTGGTTCTTGGCGGCTCGACCGGTCTCGACGAATCGGTGGTGGCTCGGGCCGACTACCGGTGGAGCCTCGGGCCGCTGACGCTCCCGCACGAGTTGGCGAGGCTGGTGGTCGTCGAGCAATGGTATCGGGCTGGAACGATCTTGCGCGGCGAGAAGTACCACAAGTAAAGGCCGAACGCGAATGACCGAATGGTTCGAGGAATGGTTCGGCGAGGAGTACCTGACACTCTATCCCCATCGCGACGATCGCGAGGCTGAGCAGGTCGTTGGGCTGATCCAGCGAACCATCGACTTGCCGACCGGAGCGGTGGTGCTCGACGTGGCATGCGGGGCGGGGCGCCACGCTCGGGCATTCCGAGCGGCGGGCCTGGTGGCGATCGGAGTCGATTTGTCGCGACACCTTCTCGAGCGAGCCCGGGCCGCTGCTGGCGTGCCGGTGGTCAGAGCGGACATGCGCGCCCTCCCGATCAGAGTCGGATCCGTGGACCTCGCCGTCAACCTCTTTACCAGCTTCGGGTACTTTGCCGCTGACGCCGACCACCGAACGGCGCTCCGTCAGATGATTGCGGCGGTTCGGCCGGGCGGCTGGTTCGTCCTCGATTTTTTCAACGCGGAAGTTGTTCGAGCCACGGTAGCGGAACCGTCGGTGGGCCGAATGCGGGGCGCGGTCAGCGTCGATAAATGGCTGCACGACAACGAGCGGTTCGTCGTCAAGAGCATCACCGCAGAAGACGGCCGGCAGTTCATGGAGCGGGTACGGCTTTTCGACCGGGCTGACCTCGTCGAGATGATCACGGACGCTGGTGGCGACGTTCGGCATCATTTCGGCGATTATCTGGGCGGCCCGCCCGCACCCGAATCTCCCCGAGTGGTGATCTTCGCGAAGGTCACCGGTCGATGATCGAGATCCACGATACCCCGCTGGGCGACCCGCCGGTGGTGCCTCCCACCCGTCCCGGGGGGGTCAGCCCGGCCCTCCATCCGGCCTTCCTCGCCACCCCGATCGGAGCGGTTCGCGACAAGCTCGGCCACCCCGACGTCTTGATGGTGACCACGGGACAACAGCCGGGACTCTTCACCGGGCCGCTCTACACGATTCACAAAGCCCTCTCCGCCCGCGGACTCGCCCTCACGTTGGAACGACGATGGAGTCGCCCGGTGGTACCGGTGTTCTGGATTGCCGGCGACGATCACGACCACGCGGAGGCGGCGCCAGCCCACTGGATCGCCTCCGACGGCTCCCTCACGTCGGTGGCTTTGCCCGACCGTCCCGCCGAGGCAGCGTTGCTCCCGCTGTCGCGAGAGCATCTCCCTTCGGAAGTGGATGGCCTGGTGGCTCGGCTGGAGGACGACCTTCCTGAGGGATCGGCCCGAGACCAGACCGTGGGGTGGCTCCGCCGCCACTACCGACCGGGCGCGACGGTGGCGGCCGCGTTCGGCGGGAGCCTCAACGAACTCCTCGGACCGCTTGGTGTTGCCTGCTTCGATGCGACCCACCCTTCAGCCAAGGCCGCGGCCGCCCCCGTCATTCGGTCGGCGGTCGAGCAGGCGGGGGCGCTGGACCAGCGGCTCGCGGCCCGGTTCCAGTTGCTGGCCGCGGCGGGCAAGGCACCCGAGGTTCGCGTGGGCGACGCGGCGACCTTGGCCTTTCTCGAAAACGGCGCCGGTCGGGACCGCCTGGTGCTCGACGCCGGTCGGTTGCGAACCCGCCGGTCGGGCGCGTGGGTGGCCCTCGAGGAACTCCGGCGGATCGCCGAGCGAGAGCCCGCCCGACTGTCGCCCAACGTGCTGCTCAGGCCGGTCGTCGAAAGCGCCTTGTTGCCGACGGTCGCCTACCTCGCTGGTCCCGGGGAGCTCCGCTACCTCGAGTTGGCGGCCGCGGTGTTCGAGGCCTTGGAGGTCCACCGACCAGTGGCGGTGGCGCGCTGGTCGGGGTTGCTGATCGAGCCGCGGGTCCCCCGGACGCTGAAGAAGTTTGGGGCGACCCTCGAGGAGGCGCTCGCCGCGGACCGACGCCTCGAGCACCGGCTCCTCGTGAGCGTGGCGCCGCCCGACTTCGAGCCGGCTTTTGCCGCGTTGCGAGCGGCGATTGGGGCGGGCGGTGACCGGATCGCGGCGGTCGCCGACCAGATCGACCCCACGCTGGAAAGAACCGCTCGGTCAACGCAGGGGGCGCTGCTCGGTCACCTGGCCGAGTTGGAGAAGCGCCTGCTGAGCGCCCAGAAACGGCGTCAAGGAGAGCTGGTCGCGCAGCTCGAGCGAATTCGCGCCGCTCTCCGGCCTCTCGACAAACCGCAGGAGCGGGTGCTCGGAATCGCCGGGTTTCTGGGGCGCTACGGTGCCGGGGTGCTCGACGACCTGGCGGCCCACATCGCCGCCTGGTATGCCACGGCCCTTGAAGGCCACCCACCCCCCGTCTAGACTCGAACCCATGTTGACGATTTTCGGCATCGTGGTGCTGCTGGCGTTGATGATCCCGATCGCGGCCATCGTCGTTGATTCGCCGGTCGGTCGGGCCCTGGCGCGCCGGTTGGAGGGTCCCAGTCGGGTGCCTCCCGAAGTCGAGAATCTGGTGCGGAAAATGGACCTCCTCGAGGCCGAGGTCGACGAGTTGGGCAGAGCGGTCGAAGGGCTCCGCGAGGAGAACCTCTTTCTCCAGAAGTTGATCGAGGGCGCGCCCCGCCGGCCGCAACTTCCGCCGCCGCCATCCCCCTGAGCGCTCCCCGCCGCGGCGCGGCCGCGCTGGTTGCCGCTGGGATCCTCGCGAGCCGACTCGCCGGACTGATTCGCCAGAAGGTCATCGCGCACTATCTCGGACAGGGCACCGCCGCCGACGCCCTCGCCGCCGCGTTTCGAATCCCCAACCTGCTCCAGAATCTCCTGGGCGAAGGCGTTCTGTCGGCCGCGTTCATTCCCGAGTACGCCAGGCTCCGGAAGGCCGGGGACGAGGGCGCCGCCCGCCGGCTGGCCAACGCGGTTTTGGGCCTAGTCTCGGTTGCAGTGTTGATCGTGGTGGCGATTGGGGTCAGCCTAACGCCATTCCTCGTCGACCTCCTGGTCCCCGGCTTTGTCGGCGACCGTCGCGCCGTCGCCATCGCCCTGGTCCGGATCCTTTTCCCGGGGGTCGGCCTGCTGGTGCTCTCGGCCTGGTGTCTCGGCGTCCTCAACAGCCATCGGCTGTTTTTCCTTTCCTACGCCGCGCCGGTCGTCTGGAACGTGGCGATCATCGTCGCGACGATCGCCGGCGGCAGGAACGACTCGCGCGACACGATCGCCGTCTGGACGGCCTGGGGTGCGGTCATCGGCAGCGCGCTTCAGTTCCTGATCCAGCTCCCAGCGGTACGCCGGGTGAGCGGCCCGATTCGGCCGACCGTCGATCGCCGGGCGCCGGCAGTCGTGACGGTGCTCCGGAACGCGGGCCCCGCGTTCTTGGCTCGGGGGGTGGTTCAGATCAGCGCGTTCCTCGACGCGTGGATCTCGAGTTGGCTACCGATCGGGGCCGTCGCCGCCCTCACCAACGCCCAAATGCTGTACACCCTGCCGATCAGCCTGTTCGGCATGTCGGTGGCGGCTTCGGAACTCCCTGCCATGGCCGAAGATGCCGCCGGCGGTGCCAACTCGGCCGGGCTGGTCGATCGGCTGAGGGCCGGGACGGCCCGGGTGGCGTTTTTCGTGGTCCCGACCGCGGTGCTGTTCCTCCTGTTAGGCAACCAGGTAGCCCGGTTGGTGTTTCAGTCGGGGGCCTTTACCGGCGACGATGCCCTGTGGGTGTGGGGCACCCTGGCGGCGGCCACGGTCGGGCTCCTCCCGCAGGCCTGGGGCCGGCTCCTCAACTCGGCACACTATGCCCTAGGAGACACCCGGACGCCCCTCCGGTTCGCGGTCGTCCGGGTGGTGGTGTCGGTGGCCGTCGGGGCCCCCTTGGCGTTTCTGGGGCCGTCCCTCGTCGCCACCGACCCGAAATGGGGAACCGTCGGGTTGACGGTCGGGACGGCCCTGGCCGCCACCCTCGAATGGTCGCTGCTTCGGCGCTCGCTGACGGCTCGAGTCGGCGGGTTCGGTCCTCTCCCAGGTCGCCGATGGAAGGTGTGGGCCGCCGCTGGGGTGGCCGGGGCGGCGGGGTTGGCAACGTCCGTCGTCGTGGCATCAACCTGGCCTGGGGCGCTCCTATCGATCACCGTGTTCGGGATCGGCTATCTGCTCGGGGCCCGGCTGCTCCGAATCCCGGAGCTCGACGCATTAAGGGCGGGGCGACGATGAACGGGGATCCAGGTGCCGGCCTCGAACGCAAGATCGACACCCTGCCTGATGGGCCGGGGGTTTACCTCTGGAAGGACCGCCAGGGGCAGGTCCTCTACGTCGGAAAAGCCAAGAGCCTTCGTAGCCGAGTTCGGAGCTATCTCGCCGCCGACCCCGAGGCCAGCCCCAAGCATCAACTCTTGCAGAAGTTCATCGCCGATGTCGAGACGATCGTGGTGGGCAATGAGGCCCAGTCGCTGCTCCTGGAGAACAACCTCATCAAGGAGCATCAGCCTCGGTTCAACGTTCGGCTGAAGGACGACAAGAGCTATCCGTCGATTGCCGTGACGGTCATGGAGCCGTTTCCGCGGGTCCTGGTTACTCGCCGTCGCGACCACCCCGGCGCGCGGTATTTCGGGCCGTATACCGACGTCGCCGCGATGCGCCGGATGTTGGCGTTGGTGCGGCGGCTCTTCACAGTCCGCACCTGCACCGACGATTTGCCGAAGGACCGGCGAGAACGGCCCTGTCTCGACTACTACATCGGGCGATGCAAGGCGCCTTGCGTCGGCTGGCAGGACCAGACGGCGTACCGGGCGATGATCGCCGAGGTGATTCGCTTCCTCGAGGGCCAGACGCTCGATGTTCGCGGGCAACTGCGGGCCCTCATGGTGGCCGCCGCCGCCGTCGAGGACTTCGAGCGCGCCAAGGATCTCCGGGATGCCCTCAAGTGGCTCGACCAATTGGAAACGCCGTCGACGGTCGAGTTGGTGGGAGGCGGCGACCTCGACGTGATCGGCTACGCCCGCGACGGTGACGATGCGGTGTGCGCGTTGCTCCGAGTGCGTGACGGCCGGCTGATCGCCAGGGATCATCGAATTCTCGAGAATCTCGAGGACGAATCCGACCAAGCCATTTTGAGCTTTTGCCTGATTCGATCATACCTGGCCGTAGCCGATCGGGCCCGGCGAGTGCTGGTGCCGTTCGAGCCCGGTGACCTCGAGCCGTTGGACGCCGTCTTCGCCAGCAGTCGGTTCGCGGTGCCAAGTCGAGGGGCCGGCGCGCGTTGGCTTCGCCTGGCCGAGCAAAATGCCCGTCACCTTCTCGAGAGCCTTCGCCTCGAGTCGTTCGAGACCGAGGAGCGAGCCGACGACCCGGTCTACTCACTCGGGCGCGCGTTGGGACTTTCGGTGGTCCCGCGGACGATGATCTACATCGACATTTCGACCAACCAAGGACGGGACACCGTCGGTTCCCTGGTCGCCTTCGAAGCGGGTCGGCCAAAGAAGGCGGAGTATCGGAAATTCAAGATCAAGGGCGTGGGACAGCAAGACGACTACGCCGCGATTCATGAGGTGGTCACCCGGTTCTTGCGGCGGCGCCTGGAGGAAGGAACCGCGTTACCCGATCTCATCGTAGTCGACGGTGGCAAGGGTCAGCTTTCCGCCGCGCTGGAGGCCGCCGCCGCGCTCGGCGTCGACCTCCCGTTTATCGGCCTTGCCAAGAAAGAGGAAGAGATTTTCATGCCGCGGAGGCCCGAGCCGCTCCGGTTGCCGGGCCGCAGTTCCGCTCTCCGACTTCTCCAGCGGCTCCGGGATGAAGCCCATCGGTTCGGGGTAGCCTACAACCGGAAGCGCCGCACCGAACGCACTATCACCTCGGCGTTACTGACGATCCCCGGTGTCGGTCCGGCAAAGCGGAGGGCACTCATCGAGCGGTTTGGCAGCTTGGCGGGCGTCCGTTCGGCAACGCCCGCGGAGATTGCCGCGGTCTCCGGATTCTCCACCAAGCTGGCGCAGCGGGTCGCCAACAGCCTCAAGGATGCCTAGCATGATCGACTGGTCACTGGAATGTTCCCACTGCGACGCTACCCGCGAGGCCCACGGCCTCCCGACGGTGTGTGACGGCTGTGGGAGGCCCTGGCTGGTTCGCTACCGCGACCGTCGCCATCCCCTCAGCGAGCGCACGACGCCCGGTGGGGCGGGGATGTGGCGGTTTCGCTCGTTTCTTCCAGTAGCGGTCGGGGAGACCCTTCCCACCCTGGGCGAAGGAGAAACGCCGCTGCTCTCGGTTTCCCGATTGGCCAGTCACCTGGGCTTCGACGATCTCTGGGTCAAGGACGAAGGCACCAATCCCACGGGATCGTTCAAAGCCCGCGGGCTGTGTGCCGCGATCGGGCGGGCGGTCGCCAACGGTGCCACTGCGTTCACCCTTCCGACCGCGGGCAACGCCGGCGTGGCGGCCGCCGCGTATGCTGCCAGGGCTGGGGCGACGGTTCGGGTCTATGCTCCCAACACGACTCCTCAGCCGATCGTCAACCAAATCAGGGCGTTCGGCGGCGATCTCCAACTTCTCGATGGCCACATCGGTGACTGCGGCAAAGCGAGCCGGGGGTTCGCCGCGGAAACCGGAGCGTTCGACCTCTCCACTCTACGAGAGCCGTATCGGATCGAGGGCAAGAAGACCCTCGGTCTCGAGCTCGCCGAGCAGCTCGACTGGACCCTGCCGGACGTCATCGTTTACCCGACCGGAGGCGGAACCGGCCTCATCGGAATGTGGAAAGTTTTCCGTGAGATGCAGGATGCTGGCTGGGTTTCCGGCCGACTACCCCGGATGATCACGGTCCAATCCGACGGGTGCGCCCCGGTCGTCCGTGCCTTCGAGGCTGGGGCTCCCGAAAGCACTCCTTGGGTCGAACCGTGGACCGTTGCCAGCGGGCTTCGGGTTCCCAGCCCGCTCGGCGATCGACTCATGCTGAAGGCGCTCCGTGAAAGCGGCGGTGCCGCGGTCGCCGTCTCGGATCCGGAGCTCACGGCGGCGGCCGACACCGGGACCAAGACAGAGGGCGTCGACTTCTCGCCCGAGGGAGGAGCTGCGGTAGCCGCGGCCGTGGCGCTCAAGAAATTGGGCCGCATCAAACCGGGCGAACGGGTGGTGCTCTTCAACACCGGAGCTGGGTGGCTCTATCGTTAGCCCGGCAGTTGCCCCTGGTCGGCCCGTCGGCGATATTTCCATAAGTCTATGTCCGGACACCGTTTTGCTCTCCTCGACCCGGCCGCCGGGATCAGCGGCGATATGCTCCTCGGGGCCATTCTCGACTTGGGGGCGTCGCCCGACTGGCTTCGCGGCTTACCGGCGAGACTTGGGCTCTCCAACGTGACCGTCGAAGTCGACGAGGCGATTCGCTGTGGTGTCCGCGCGACGAAGGTCACCGTTCGACTTGGCAGTGCAACCGAGGTCCCCGGCGACGTCTCCGAGCACGACCTCGAAGGGATTCGGCGCGATCCGAGCGGCCATGGACACCACCACAACGGCGGCACCCAGCATAGTCACGCCGATGGCGGCCACCCGCACCGCCACGTGGGAGAACTGCTGCGGATGATCGAACGAGCACCGCTGTCCCAGTGGGTCAAGGAACGCTCGTCCCGTGCATTCCAGCTCCTTGGCGAGGCCGAGGGTGCCATTCACGGTGTGGCCCCCGAGCAGGTAGCCCTCCACGAAGTCGGTGCGTACGATGCCTTGGTCGACATCGTTGGCTCGATCGAGGGCTTCGAGCAGATCGGCCTGGTCGACATCTATACTCGGCCGGTCGCCCTCGGTAACGGATGGGTCCGGGCCGCTCACGGTGTCCTACCGGTGCCGGCTCCCGCGACGGCGCTCTTGGTGGAGGGGCTGCAACTTGCGGCCGATGGTCCCGTCGTGGGGGAAGCCACCACCCCGACTGGCGCCGCCCTGCTCCGAGCGCTCACCACGGGGGGCGCTCCGCCGACGCCCTGGCGCTCGGTGCGAACGGGGTGGGGAGCTGGTGGCCGCGATCCGGCGACCTATCCCAACGTGCTCCGGGTCGTAGTGGGCGAGTCCGCTTCCACCGCCGAGGAGGTGGTGGTGCTGGCGACCGACCTCGATGATCTGAGCCCCGAATACCTCGAACCCCTTCGGGAGGCGCTGTTCGAGGCTGGGGCTCTGGACGTCGTGAGTTGGCCGACACAGATGAAAAAGGGTCGGATGGGGTTTCGGGTCGAGGCGCTGGCGCCGATCGATCGCGCCGGGGCGGTGTCGGAAGCGTTCTTCCGCCACAGCACGACCGGGGGGGTACGGCGGTGGCCAGTGTCCCGAACTATCCTGGCCCGCGACCTCTGGTCAATGGTTGCTCCCGATGGAGGATCGGTTCGCTTCAAGACCCTCCACGGGCCTGCTGGCGCCCGGGTAAAACCAGAGTATGATGATGTGCTGGCCGTTGCCCGCCGCACCGGGCAACCCGCGCACGAATTATCTCGTAGATTGCAGGAGGAGGCCCGCCATCAGGTCGCCACGCGGCAACGCGGGCGTCCCGACGCGGATGTCGAACCCAATAAGGAGTCAGCACGATGAAAGGAATTTGGTCAGGCGTCCTCGCGACCTCGATCGCGACCGCGGGGTACGCCCAAGGACCGATCCTCCAGCCAAGGCTTGCGGAGGTCCAGCCGGCGAAGTTCAATGTTCCGTTGTGCCCGCTGAAGCCCGAAGGCAAGGTCCAAAAAGCGGTCGAGGCCCTGCGAAAGTCGTACGACGCCAAGGCCGACAAGGCGGCGATGCTGAAGCAGGCCCAGGACCTGATCAAAGAGGCGATCGCGGAGGGACAGGCGAATGCCGCGCCCGCGTGGTACTACCTGGCCCGAGTCTACCTGCTGGTCGGCGACGTGGGCGGCGTCGATTCCGCGTTCACCAAAGCTCAGAAACTGCAGCCACAGTGCGAGCTCGATATCAGTCAGATTCGCCAGAACAATTGGGCCCAGCTGGCCAAACCGGCGTTCGACCTGCAGCAAGCAGGCAAGATCGACTCGGCACTGGCGTTGTTCCGCGACGCCCATCGGGTGTTCTACGGGTTGCCGCATGTGGTCTCGAACATGGGGGTCCTGTTTGCCAATTCGGGTCAGGACGATAGCGCTGCCGTTTATTTCGGCAAGGCGTTCGAGATCGCCGAGGAAGGCGCCCAATCCGACACGTCGATGATCGGCGATCGGAATAGCAACGCGCTCAACCTCGCGATCATGTATCAGCGACTGGGCAAGAACGCCGAGGCGGTGCCGGTTCTGCGGAAGTATCTCGCCTGGGATCCGGGGAACCTCGAGGCGCGGAAGTCGCTCTCCCAAGCGTTTCGAGGGGCCGGCATGGCCGACAGCGCCGATGCGCTCGACAACGCGATGATCGCCGAGATGTCGACCCAGAACCTAGACTCGCTCGAAGTCGGTGATGTCATGGCGATTGGCGTCTCGGCGTTCAACGCCCAGAAGTTCGACCAGGCGGCCGCGGCCTTTGGGGCGGCGGCCTCGCGCAATCCCTTCAGTCGCGACGCGATCTACAACCTCGCCAATTCGTACCTGGCCATGAAGAACCACGAGAAACTTGTCGAGACGGCGGCCAAGCTGGTGGCCATCGAGCCGATGAACGAGGACGTATACCGACTGCTGGGACAGGGCCATCGGGCCCTCAAGCACGACGACGAAGTTCTCAAGGCTGCCGAAAACCTCGTGGGATTGCAGATCAACCTCGAGATGACAGGGTTTGCCGTCGGGCGGAACACCGCCAAGCTGGAAGGCTTGGCCACCGGTCGCGAGCCGACCGACGCGCAGGGAAAAGTGATCCCGAAAGCAGCCCAGACGCTCGTGGTCGAGTTCGTCACGGCCGCCGGGCAGGTGGTCGATACCAAGGAAGTCACGGTGCCGAGGCTCGACACTGGTACGACCCACAAGTTGACCGTCGAGGGCAAGGGGTCTGACATCGCCGGCTGGCGATATCGACGGAAGTAGCGACTAGGGCGGCACCGGCTCGAATTGACGGGCCGGCGCCGCCCCGGACATTATTCGCCGGGTTTGCGGGCGTAGCTCAGTTGGCAGAGCGCGAGCTTCCCAAGCTTGAGGTCGCGGGTTCGACCCCCGTCGCCCGCTCTAGTGCGAGGTGGTAGTCAGAAAGGGCCCCCGAGGAGGGGGCCCTTTCACATTTGGGCCTACCGAGAACTGCGGCCAGCCAATCGTCCAAGCCCGAAACCCAACCCTCGAAATGAGTTGAGGCGACACGCCTTAAGTCTTGAAAAAACAAGCGAGTAGCGGCATCTTTCCCCCAGTTGGCTTGGCTACCCCTCGGGAAACTGCTTAGGTGATTCGCGTAACATCAGTCGCGCCTGGATCCATCGCCGACGAGCTGGGACTCGAGCCGGGTTCCGACTTGGTCGCCGTGAACGGCAACGAGTTGGAAGACTTCCTCGACTGGGAGTTCCATTCCGCCGAAGAGGAACTTGCCCTTCACGTCCGTCAGCCCGATGGGACCGAGGTCGATTACGAGTTCGACCGTGATCTCGAAGATCCTATCGGTCTCACTTTCGAGCCCCCGCGCATCCGGCGGTGCGCCAATCGGTGCGACTTCTGCTTCGTGGATGGCAACCCGGCCGGCCTCCGCGAGGTCCTCTACATCCGGGACGACGATTACCGCCTCTCGTTTCGATACGGCAACTTCGCCACCCTCACCAACCTCAAGCCGAAAGACATCGACCGGATCATCGCTTACCGATTGTCGCCACTCTACGTGTCGGTCCATGCGACCGACCTGACGACCCGCCGGCACCTCCTCCGAAACCCGACGGCCCCGGACGTCATCCCCCAGCTCCGCCACTTCGCCGATCATGGCATTCAGTTCCATACTCAGATCGTGATGTCGCCCGGCGTCAACGACGGCGCGGTGCTCGATCGGTCGCTCGATGATCTGTATCGGTTCGGCCCTGACGTGCTAAGTGTCTCGGTGGTCCCGGTGGGACTCACCGAGTACAGCAAGCACAGCCTTTGTCGTGAGCCGACGGCCGCCGAGTGCGTCGCCGCGGTCGCCACCGTCGAGCGATGGGGCGCTCGGGCCCGCGGCGAGCGCGGCACGACTTGGGTCCACGGGGCAGACGAACTCTACCTGCGGGCGGGGCTGCCACTCCCCCCAGCCGAGGTCTACGGCGGATTCGAGCAAGTCGAGAACGGCGTCGGCGCGGTCCGGTTCCTCCAGCGGGAGATTGCGGTCGCGGCCGAGTCGTTCGGGCCCTGGCGGGGGAAGCGGATCGGGGTAGTGACCGGGACCTCGATGGGCGCCCTGATGCCGCAGGTTCTCGAACCGTTGATCGCGGCCTCGGGTGCCGACTTCGAACTAGTCGCGGTCGGTAACTCGGTTTTCGGTCCCCGGGTGACCACGGCCGGGCTGCTTCCGGGGCGGGACCTCCTCGAGGCGCTCAGGTCGCGGACTGACCTCGACTTCGCGCTGGTGCCGGGCGAAGCGATCAACGATGACCGTTTGTTCATCGACAGCATGCCGGTCGGCGAGCTCGCAGCCAACCTGCCGATGCCGATTCGGCTTTCAAAGACCTTCGTCGACGCGCTCGATGAGTAAGCCGACCGTCGCGATCGTCGGCCGACCGAACGTCGGGAAATCGACCCTCTTCAACCGGCTGGTGGGGGGCCGTACCGCCATCGTCGCCGATCAGGCCGGCACCACCCGGGATCGCCACTTCGGCGATGCCGATTGGAACGGGCGGGGCTTCTGGGTGGTCGATACCGGGGGACTGGTCCCCGATTCTCACGACACCATGGATCGGGCGATCCGGCGCCAGGTCGAAGTTGCCATCGAAGAGGCCGACCTGATCGTCTTCGTGGTCGATGCGAAAGCCGGGCTCCACCCGCTCGACGAAGCGATCGCGCCCTACCTCCGCCGTTGCAAGCGACCAGTGCTCCTGGTGGCCAACAAGGTCGATGCCCTGCCCAAGTTCGAGAACAAGCACGAGCTGTACTCGCTCGGCCTCGGTGAGTCCGTCGCGGTATCGGCGGCGGTCGGGAAGGGAAGCGGGGATTTGCTGGATGCGGTGGTCGAGCGGTTGCCGCCGGCGGCCGATTCGCCGGCCGAGGACGAAATTCGGGTCGCCATCGTGGGTCGCCCGAACGTCGGCAAATCGTCACTCGCCAACCGGCTCCTCGGTGAGGATCGGTACGTGGTCTCGCCGACAGCCGGGACCACCCGTGACGCCGTCGATTCCGTGCTGAAATTTCAGGGCCAGGTGATTCGATTCATCGACACCGCGGGCCTCCGGAGGAAATCCCGGGTCGACGATGACGTCGAGTTCTACTCGACCGTGAGGACCCGACGAGCCATCGAGCAAGCCGAAGTGTGCGTTCTGGTCGTCGACGCCACCGACGGCGTTCACGCCCAGGATCTTCGGATCGCCACCGAAGTGTGGGATCGGGGTGCCGGCCTCGTGGTCGCGGTCAACAAGTGGGACCTCGTGCCCGAGAAGGACGCCAATACGGCCACCCGGGGGCACCAGGTTGTCGCCGAGAAGGCTCCCTTTCTCGAGGACGTTCCCTTCGTCTATGTCTCGTCACTCACGGGGCAACGGGTTCGCAAGATCCTCTCGGAGATCGTCGACGTAGCCGCGTCTCGGCTCAAGCGGGTCGCGACCGCCGAGGTGAATCGGGTGTTGGAATCGCTGATCGCGCGGAGTCAGCCTCCCCAGAAGGAAGGGGAAGAGGTCAAGCTGCTGTACGCCACCCAGGTCGCGGTCGCGCCGCCCACGTTTGCCATCGTCGGTAATCGGCCGGATGACGTGGTCGAGCACTATCAGCGGTACTTGCTCAGGGGCTTTCGACAGGCCTGGGGATTTGCGGGGGTTCCAATCCGGCTTCGGCTTCGAGCTCGCAAGAGGTCGACGCCGTGACGCTGGTCTTCTGGCTGGGCCTGTCCTATTTGCTCGGCGCCATCCCGACGAGCTACTTGGTGGCCCGAGCCGGGCGGGGAATCGACCTTCGACAGGTGGGTAGCAAGAACCTCGGCGCCACCAATCTGTATCGCCAGTTGGGATGGCGGTACGCCATCCCGGTCGGCGTGTTCGACGCCGCGAAAGGGGCGATCCCGGTGCTCGTCTTTGGCCCCCGGGCCGGTGGTGGTCTCTGGATTCCCCTCATCCTCGGCCTCACCGCAGTGCTCGGCCACGCCTTCTCGGTGTTCGTCGGCTTCAGGGGTGGCAAGGGAGTGGCCACCGCCGCCGGGATGGTCCTCGGAATCGCCCCTTGGGCCACTCTGGTTGCCGCCCTCCTCTGGGGACTGGTCGTGGCGATCACCGGCTACGTGTCGCTGGGGAGCATTCTCGCCGCGGTGGCGCTTCCGGTGGCGGCCTTCATGCTCCACCCGTCGACCCGGGATGCGGTGTGGCTTTTTGTCGGACTGGCGGGATTCGTCATCGTCATGCATCGCGCCAACATTCGGCGGTTGATCTCCGGCACGGAGAATCGTTTTGGCCGACCGAAAGCGGGGGGGCCGTGACCCGGGTTGGAGTGCTGGGTGCTGGCAGCTGGGGAACGACCCTCGCGGACCTGTTGGCCCGGCAGAGCCACGAGGTGCGACTCTGGGCCTACGAAGCGGACGTGGCGGAGGCCATCAATCGCCAGCAAGAGAACCCGGTGTTCCTTCCCGGATCGCGTCTCGGTGCTACGCTGCGGGCTACCAACTCCGCCCCTGAGGCCGTCAGCGGGGCCGAGTGCGTAGTGGTGGCGTCGCCCAGCCACGTGACCCGCGCCGTGCTCGGGCTAGTGGCCGACAACCTGCCCCCGGGGTTGTTGGTCGTCAGCGTCACCAAAGGCATCGAGATTCCCGCTCTGGCCCTGATGTCGGAAGTTGCCCGGCAGTCGTTACCGCCGCACCGGTTCGTCGCGCTTTCAGGGCCGAGCTTTGCGCGAGAGGTCTTCGAGAAGCAGCCCACCGCGGTGGTGGCCGCGTCCGACGACCCGACGGCGGCGCGGTTTGTCCAGGACCTCTTCGCCACCAAGCGTTTCCGAGTCTACTCGAACGATGACGTCATTGGCACCGAGCTCGCGGGTTCGCTGAAGAACACGATCGCGATCGCCGCCGGCATGCTCGAGGGCCTCGGCCTCGGTGACAACGCGCGGGCTGCCTTGGTCACTCGCGGCCTCGCAGAAATGACTCGACTGGGCACGGCGATGGGTGCGGACCCGAGGACTTTCGCGGGCCTGGCTGGGATGGGAGATTTGATTCTCACGACCTGCGGCGGCTTGAGCCGGAACCGGGCGTTAGGACTGGCCCTCGCCACCGGAACCTCGCTCGCGGCCCACCTTCGAGCCCATCGCTCCGTGGCCGAGGGCGTCAACACGGCCCGGGCGGCCGTAAGTCTCGGTGCCCGCCATGGCGTGGAGTTGCCGATCGCCGAACAAGTGGCCGAGATCCTGTTCGATGGCAAAGAACCGGGTCAGGCAATCGGCGAGTTGATGGAACGAACCCTCAAACCGGAGCTTTGAGGTGAACCCCCGTCCAACCCAAGAGTTCTTCTCGATCGGCGAGGTCTGCGCGCTTACCGATCTCAAGCCCCACGTCCTTCGGTATTGGGAGAGCCAATTCCGGTTCTTGAACCCGGCCAAGAATCGGTCGGGCAACCGGGTTTACAAGAGCCGGGAGGTCGAGCTGATCTTGATGGTCAAGCACCTGCTCTACGCGGAGAAGTACACGATTGAAGGCGCTCGCCAGCGGGTGGAGCAGTATCGGCGCTCGGGGGAGCTTAGGAACGAGGTGCTCAAGGCCGTCTCTCGCCAGACCATCGTCGAGATCAAGGACGCTCTCCAGTCCGTGCTCGACGCGCTCGACGGCAAGGCGCCGCGGGCGGTTTCCTCCTCCAACGAACCGGCGGCCTAGGGTGAACATTCTGGTCTCGAACGATGACGGGGTCCTGGCGCCCGGGATTCACATTCTCGCCAATGCCTGTCGTCAAGTCGGCCGGGTCACGGTGGTGGCGCCCGACCGCGAGCAAAGCGGCACGTCGCACTCGCTCACACTCTACCGCCCGTTGCGGCCGGCCCGGACGCCCGACGGTGCCTACCAAGTCGACGGGACCCCGACCGATTGCGTGTTGCTGGCGATCGGCGCCTTGATGCCCGAACGCCCCGACTTCGTGTTCTCAGGCATCAACCATGGACCCAACATGGGGGAAGACGTGCTCTACTCGGGTACCGTCTCGGTGGCGATGGAAGCCGTGACCTTGGGCGTTCCGGGCATCGCGTTCTCCTTCGCAAGTCGCGATCCCCAGCTGATGGCGACCTACGAGGTGACCTTGATCCGGCTGATCCGCCAGATCACGGAGATCGCGACCTTCCCCCCTGAAACCCTCCTCAACATCAATCTTCCGAAACGCGCCGCTTCGGAGGTCAAGGGGATCCGGGTCACCAAGCTCGGCAGCCGCTTTTTCTCGAGCTCGATCACCCGGATGAACGACCCGTGGGGACGGGAGGTCTTTTGGATCGGCGGAGGCGATGTCACCTGGACTGGCGATGACGACACCGATCATCAGGCCGTCAAGGATGGCTACATCTCGGTGACTCCGCTGCACATGGACCTCACCAACTACCGGTTGCTCGAAACCGTGCAATCATGGAATCTCAGTCTCTGAGCACCCCGGATAGCTACGGTGGCTACCGACAGCAGCTGGTCGAGACGCTCCAAGCCAAGGGAATTCGAGATCTCGCCGTCCTGAACGCCGTCGCTACCATCCCCCGACATCGGTTCGTGCCCGAGGGAGTCCGCCACCGAGCGTACGAGGACAGCGCTCTCCCGATTGCCGCGGGACAAACGATCTCCCAGCCATGGGTTCAGGCTCGATCGCTGCAGGAGCTTCAGCTCACTGGACGCGAGAAGGTTCTCGAAGTAGGAGCCGGATCTGGGTATCAGACCGCCCTCCTCAGCCTCCTGGCCGGGAACGTGGTCGCGGTCGAACGGGTCCCCGCGTTGGCCGAAGGCGCTCGGCGCACGATCCGCGAGTTGGCGCTTCGCAACGTGAGCGTGGTCGTCGGCGACGGGACCCTCGGTTGGCGATCGCTCGCCCCGTTCGACGCCATCGTGGTCGCGGCGGCTTCACCGTCCGTACCTGAACCGCTGCTCGAGCAATTGGCACCGGGCGGCCGAATGATCATCCCGATTGGAACTCGGAACGAACAAACGCTGATGCGGATCGAAAAAGGACAGGGCGGGGCGGTCAAGGCCACCCCGATTTCCGACGTCCGATTCCTCCCCCTGCTCGGAACGTTCGGATTCCGCGGCTAGCCCGGCCCGCTCGACCCCGCTGATCCGGCCGCCCATAACGGTCGCCTTCGGTGGCACGCGATTGGCGACTAAGTTCCCCCCATGATTGACCTCATCCGCTTCTTGATCGATTTCGTGCTCCACCTGGACCGCCACCTCGGCGACCTGATCGCTCAGTATGGCACCGGCACCTACGCGATCCTCACCCTGATCGTCTTCGCCGAAACCGGACTCGTCGTGACCCCGTTCTTGCCGGGTGACTCGCTCCTGTTCGCCGCCGGGGCTTTTGCGGGCCTGGGGAGCCTCGACCCCTGGATCCTCTGCGCCACTTTGATGGGGGCGGTCATTTGTGGGGACAACCTCAACTACTGGATCGGTCGGTACATCGGTCCGCGGGCCTTCTCGGGTGAAGTCCGATTCCTCAAGAAGGAGTATCTCGATCGGACCCAGCGGTTCTTTGACAAATACGGCGGGCGGACCGTGGTAATCGCCCGATTCGTCCCGATCGTCCGAACCTTTACGCCGTTCGTCGCCGGCGTCGGGTCGATGCCGTATCTCCGGTTCCTGGCGTACAGCATCGGAGGCGGGGCATTTTGGGTCTTCTCGTTCATTTGGGTGGGTTACTACTTCGGCAACCTGCCCGTCGTCAAGGATAACTTCGGGATCGTAGTTGGAGCGATCATCCTGATTTCCGTTCTCCCGATCGTCGTCGAGGTCCTTCGGGCGCGGCGCGTAAAGGCGGCTGTCAAGGCGGCTGGGTGACCGACTCGATCAGCCGCCGTTTCGTGATCGATGGGGTGGTGCAGGGGGTTGGCTACCGCGCCTACGTTCGGCGCGCCGCCACGTCGTTGGCACTCCGGGGGTACGTTCGTAACCTCCCGGATGGGACCGTCGAGGTGCTGGTCGAGGGGCCCCCGACTGCAGTTTCGGCTTTGGAAAGCGCGCTCCGTCGTGGACCACCTTTTGCGACGGTCGCTGGGATAACGGTGAGTGAGGTCGATTCTCAAGGTTTCGCCGGCATGACTTTCGAGGTCAACTAGTTACTTCGCGCGGCTCATCCGAAACCGAATGCCGGTTGGGGATTCGTTACCTGCATCAGCGGGCTGCGTTAGATTTTTCGGAGGCGCCCCCGTAGCTCAGTTGGACAGAGCAGCGGTTTCCTAAACCGTTGGCCGGAGGTTCGAATCCTCTCGGGGGCATGTTATCTTCCGCGGTTCGCCAAGTAGCGGGCCCACCATCTCCTCCGGATCGTATGGCGCCAACCACAGCGGAGCAGGCCGAGGCAGCCAAGAAATCGCCGCCCTCGCCCCCCGATTTCGTCGCCTGGCTGCAGGCCCGCCAAAAGGCCCTCACGATCATCGTCGTGGCGGTCGCCGTGGTGGGACTGGCGGGCTGGTACGTCATGGAGAGTGGTCGCCGCAAACAAAGCCAGGCAGTCGATGCCCTCGATCGGGCCCGGGCCTCCATGGATGCCGGCAACCTGCCGGAGGCGTCGACCGAGCTGCAGAAACTCGCCCAAACCTACGCGGGGACCGACGCCGCCTTGGAAGCGACATTGGCGCTGAACCAAGTCAGGTTGATGTCGGGTCAGGCCCAGTTGGCGGTCGATGAACTGAAGAAATTCGCGGCGGCGGCCCCGCCCGGGGCTTTTGGGGCCGCGGCCCACTCCCATTTGGCCATGGCCCTGGAAAACACCGGAAAGATGCCCGAGGCGACGGCGGGTTACCTCAAAGCCGCCGAGCTGGCCCCGGATGCCTTCCGAAAGGTCGATGCGCTGCTCGCTGCTGCCAGGACCTATCGGCTGGCTGGGAAGAAGCAGGAGGCGATCGCGTTGCTCCAGGACCTGATCAAGAAGTACCCGAAGGAGCAGGCGGGCGTGGCCGAGGCTCAAGTAAGGCTGGCGGAACTGACCAAGGGTCAGACCTGATTTGAAACGGTTTTGAGGGCCCCCGGGGCGACGTGAGGCCTCGGGGGCCGTTTCCTACCCTGGACCGGTAGAGTCGTATAAGATGTATTATGTTAAGTTTCCATGTGGAAACGACGGGAAAACCCTCAACAAAGTTCCCCTCTGAAGACCAGCCGCCCCTCTCCGCACAGCCAGACGTCCCGCGCCACGGATCCGGCCAAGTCGCCAGACACCGAATAAAGGCACCCGCTTCCGGTCCGAATTCTGGTTGGGAGGGCGTCCAACCCGGCCGAAGCCAGGGCCAGAGCCGCTGCGATCGTTCCGGTTCCGCAAGCAAGGGTCTCCCCTTCCACGCCCCGCTCGTACGTTCGGAGGGCCCACTTGACCTCGGAGTCGTCGATTGGTCCGATGAAATTGATATTGCTACCCGCCGGGGCGAACTCGGGAGCAAATCGGAGCTGGCGGCCTCGGCGGTGGACGTCGACGGTTTCGACGTCTTCGACTGCGATTACGGCGTGGGGTACGCCGACGGTGCCAAAAAAGGCTCTCCGTTCCCCCGGGTCGAGGGCGAGGTCGATCGGGGTCGGAATTGAGGCAACCGGGAACTTGAGCTCGGCGGCCCAGCCCGGGCCAGTACAACGGCTCTCCAAAGGGCCGGCATCGGTGGCCAGGCGGACCGCCTCGGGCATCGCGAGGCCCAGAAACACAGCCAGTCTGGTGGTGCACAGGGCAGCGTTCCCGCACATCTCGGCATGGGAGCCGTCGGCGTTGAAATAGACCATCCTGATGGCCCCGTCGTCGAGCCGGCAGAAATGGACGACCCCGTCAGCCCCGACCCCGCCGCGACGATCGCAGACAGCCCGCATCCGGTCCGCCGGCCAGTCGGCAAGGCGATGCTCCCGCCCGTCGAGGACCACGAAGTCGTTGCCCGACCCGGTCATCTTGTAAAACCGGCCGCTCACAGACGCCCCAGCCGGTCGGCGATCCAGAGCCACCAGACCATCCAGATGGCCTCCCGGACGATCGATTTGTTCATCTTGCTGGTACCCTCGATTCGGTCGGTGAAGACGATCGGGATCTCGACCAGCCGGTACTTCTTCCGCCAGGCCCGAAAACTCATCTCGATCTGAAAGGCATAGCCGTTCGACTTGATCCGGTCGAACGGCAGGGCCTCGAGAACCTCCCGGCGAAAGCACTTGAAGCCGCCGGTGGCGTCGGTGAGGGGCAGGCCCGTGATCCATCGGACGTAGATGTTTGCCCCATAGGAGAGCAGGAGCCGTGACATCGGCCAATTGATGACGTTGACCCCGCTCTTGTACCGGGATCCGACCACCAAATCGGCCTGATCGGCCGCCGCGAGCAGCGGCTTCAGGAATTTCGGATCATGGGAGAAATCGGCATCCATCTCAAAGAGTCGGAGGTAATCACGGTCGAGGCCCCACCGAAAACCAGCGAGGTAGGCCTTGCCCAGCCCCTCCTTCCGACTTCGGTGCAGCACGTGAACTCGGGCGAAGGCGGTCGCGAGCTGATCGGCCAGCGCTCCGGTCCCATCGGGCGAACTGTCATCGACGATCAGGACCTCGAACCGTTCGTCTTGCTCGAGAATCGCTGGGACGATTTCGGGGAGGTTTTCGCTCTCGTTGTAAGTCGGGAGAATGACGAGGTAGCGCTCAGCCATCGGACCGTTTCCCCCGCCCGATCAACGGGACGGCGAACAGGCCGATTATCCCTGCGAGCGAGAACAGACTGATCAGTCGGCCGCGGGCGTAGGCGCGCGACCGAAACTCCAGGGTCACCTCTTGCGCTCCGGGCGGGAGCACGACGCTCAGCAGGGTATTCTGGGCCCGATGGACCGGGGCCGTCGCGCCGTCGATGGTGGCGTGCCAATCGGGGTACCAGTTCTCGGCCACCACCAGATACTCCGGCTTGGCTGCCGCTCCCGCAATCGTCAACCGGATCCGACCGGCTCGCCATTCCGTGACCGTCGGGACGCGAGCCGCCGCGGCGGGGACCTGGTTCTCGAGGGGCGCGGGCGAAAGGCCGGCGGTGTCGGAGTAGACCGCCAGGCGATCAAAGGGAAATCGGGGGTCGCTGGCGGTCTGGGCCAGCTGACTCTCTGGAATCTTCGCGGCACCGGCCAAGATACGGGCATAAGGTGGCACGGAATCCGCCTCGAAGAGGTACCCGGGTCCGTGAAAGGTTTCGACCGGCCCGACAACTGGGTGAAAGCCAGGGAGTTCTTGCGGCTGAGTCAAGAGAACGTATCGGATCGCCCACATCTTCCAGAGATTCGGGCTCGTTTGATTGGACCAGGTCCCCTTGCCGCCGAACAGGTCGTCGAACGCCGTCAACTCGTTGCCGTGGTAGCCGAACAGGGTGGGAATACCGTCTGCCATGAGCCACGACTTGGGGTAGGGATTGAGCCCCTCCAGCCCGCCTGCGGGGGCGAAGACCCGGTAGGGCAACGGGGTCGCCATCAGCTTGGCCTTGATCGGGTCGGACCCAAAGCTGATCTTCGCTCCGGGCGAGAACACGAAATACTTTCGGCCAACGAGCCATCCGTCGCTGGCGACCGCGACCAGGAGCAGCCCGATCGCCACGGGCCCCGCCAGCTTCCCTCGCAGAGCCAGCAGGAGGGCGCCAACGGCGGCTGCCGTCACGAGCAGCAACCGAAAGCCGTCGGCACGAAGGGCCGGGGCGTTGGCGATCGCCCGCTCGGCGAAACCCTGATACCCCGGGGTTCGGGCGATGTCCTCGGCTACGAACTGGAGTCCACCGAGCGCCGCTAGGAGAGCGATCGCCGCGATGACCGCGCCTCCGACTGCGAGGCGGGTGCGGGAGGCCGCCTGGCGGAGGACCCGCTCGGCCCCGACCGCCGCGAAGAAAGCCACGACGAGGGCGACCAGGAAGAACGCCATCCCGGGCGCTCGGAGTCGCTTGGCCATCGGGATGACCTCGAACCACAACCGGAAGAACGGGGTCGCGTCGCCGATGGCCACGAGCAGGAAGAGGATCGCCACCGTGCCCATCGCCCAACGGGCGACCCGTCGATCGGAGCCGCGGAGCCCGGCGAGGGCCAAGAGGATGGCAACTGGCCCCAAATATTCGGTGTGGAGCTTGAGGCCGTTGGCGCCGAAATAGTTCGGATAGACGCCGCCGTCGATCATCGGCAACAGTACCCCGAGCAGCTCGTTGGCGGGGAGCGCGTAGGACTTGGCATGTTCCCAGCCGGTGTTGTAGCCGCCGTCACCCCGCGGGCTGAACGGGACGTACTCGAGCATTGGAAGGGCATACACGGCGTAGAGGCCGATACCGAGAGCCATGGCGACCACCGAGAGCCCGATGGCGCGCCACCGCTCGGCCCCCCTGGGGCCCTCGGCACCGAAGGCCCAGAAGACCCCCCAGACCGCCGCGGCGATGAGCAGGTACTGGCTGGCCTGGGGGTGACCTTGGAGCGAGAGACCCGTTGCCAGGGCCATGATCCCAAACCCGGTCCATCGCCGATCCCTCACCGCCCACACGATTCCCATGAAAAGAAAGGGGGCCAGCGCGGAGACGAAGAGCTTCCCGTCGTGTCCGGGATGCACCAGCGAGAGGACGATTCCGGTCATCTCGTAGGTCAGGCCCCCCACGATCGCCCCGCCCCAGCCCAATCGCAGGGTTCGGAGCAAGCCGTACATCGAGAGCCCAGCCAACCCGATGTGCAGCGCGAATCCGAGATTCATCGCGACGTCGGTCGGGAGAAACCAGCGAAGCGCCGCCGTGGGATAGAAAATGTCGCCGTGGGCAGCACCGACGAACGGCAGACCGCCGAACAGATAGGGATTCCACTGCGGGATCGATTTATGTTCGCGGAAGAACTCGGCCGCGAAATGGCGAAAACTGTACCCCGCCAGGAATTGGTCCGAGCCGGGGCCGGCCAGGAATTGACCGGTGAGCATCGGCCAGCAGAGCGACAGCGCGGCGAGGGCAAACACGACGACGGCGATCAGGGCCGGACGCCGGGGCTCGAAGTCAGGAGACGAGTCGTTAGGTCTGGTCACGGGGCCTTTGCCGAAACAGAACGAACGGCGCCGCGGCCAGCAGGTCCGCCGCGGTCATCCCTAAGCGCGATACCGCCGCGAGCGCGAGAGCCTGAGTCGGGCCGAGCGTCGACTGAGTCACCAACACAAACACCACTTCCCGAACCCCGAGACCACCTGGTGCCAGGAGAAACAGGAAACCGGCCAGGTACGACGCGGTAAACGCCCCGATCGCCTGGGGCACGGTCAGCCCGGGCGAGGGAAAGATACCGGCCGCCAGCCAGTATAGCGCGAGCCCATACAAGATCCAGGCAACCGCGTTGAGGACCACGCCGACAACGATAGGAGCAGCCGCGGGAGCCCGAAACTCGCTGATTCGGCCGACTCGGCGAACCAGGGATTCGAGAGCCTTGGGCCAGAGCAGCACAGCCAGGCTGGCCACCGCGGCCGCCGCCAGCGCCAGGAGCAGCATCCCCGTTCCCGGCCCCATTTCGGCGACCGCGCCCGAGCCGCTGAGCACCACAACTAGGGCGCCCGTGCCGATCGAGGCGATCTGGAGCACGATGGCCGAGGCGGTGGCCACCCAGGCCGGGACGCCTGCTTCCCGGCCCAGCACCGCCATCCCGGCGATCGTCCATATCTTGCCCGGAAGGTACTTCCCCATGCTCGAAAGGACCCAGACGCGAGCCGCCGGCCAGAAGGTGATAGCGCTTCCCCACCCCGCCACCATCCGGCGCCAGGCCTCCACGAGGATCGCATAGGTCGCGACCACCAAGACGATGCTCGCGATCACCGGAAGCGGCCGAAGCCGCCATTCCAGTGGCGCCGTCCGAACGCTCTCCCAGTTCTGGATCAGGAGTCGAACGGCGTACCCCACGATCGCCAACCCGAGCAGCCCGCGCAGCCACCGGACCCAGCGGCTAGCCATCGCGGGCCCCGGAGTAGATCGCTTCGAATTGCTGGGCCACCCGCCCCGGGTCGAGCCGGTCCCGCCACCGATCGCCTTCCAGCGCGGCCGCCGTTCGATAGTCCGTTCGGCCCAAAATCGCGAGGGTGGCCCGGGCCATGGCGGCGGGGTCGGGTTCGACGACGAGGCCCGCCTCCGGTTCCTGGATGATGTCGAGGAGGCCGCCGCCGTCGCGGCAGACCACCACCGGAACGCCGGCGGCCAGCGCCTCCACCGCGGCGAGGCCGAGTCCCTCCGCGACCGCTGGAAAGAGACAGAGATCGGCGTCCCCGAGCGCCTCGGCCACCTCGCTCGGGGCAACCTGGCCGACAAAGCGGACCAGGCCCGTCGTTCCCAGCTGGCGGCTCAGATCCTCCAACCGGGATCGTTCGGGGCCGTCGCCGATGACCGTCAGCCGCAAGCTGGGTCGTTCAGCGAGGAGCCGCTGATGGGCAGCGAGCGCGAGATGGAACCGCTTTTGGCCTGTTAGGCGGCCGATCGCGACCAGACCGGCGCCACCGGCCGAGCGGCGGCGACTCAGCACCAGCGGCATTGGGGTGATCGGAATCGCGGTCACCGGACGGCCGGTTGTCTTGGCGACCAGTGCCGCGACCGGTCGACTCACCGCGGTGACGGACCGACCCGACCGCAGAACGCGACGGGCTAGGGGGCCGACCCCGATCCGCTCGAGAAGCCGGGCGTCGGTCCCATGGAGAGTGACCACCGTGGCAAGTTCGGGCGGGGCCGCGAGGCCGGCGGGGAGCCACCAATGGGCATGAACGACCACTTCGCCCGATCCCATCGCGGCGAGCCGAGCCGCCCGCCGCATCGCTCCGATCATTCGGCCGAGGGCGAGCCACCCAGCGGGCGACCGAACGGCCTCCTCCATTCGGCCGGTATAGGCATAGCGCTCGCGATCGGCGGAAGCATATCGGACCCTCGTCACCGGAATGCCGTCAACGTCGTCGGAGCCGCCCCGGCCACCGTCGCTCGGCGCCACCACTCGGAGATCGTGGCCTCGAGCGCGGAGCGCCAGCGCCAGAGTGCGGAGGAACCCGCCGGCCAGGTCGCCGGGGTGCCGCGGGTAGTTGTGGGTGAGAAACACCACCCGCATTTGGTCAGGCCTGCGGTGGCCGGGACGAGTCGGTGCCACGGCGCATCTCGCGCATCTCCTCCCGGAATCCGGCGATCAGCTCGGCGACGAAACCGAATCCGAACAAGGCGATTCCCGTGATGACCATGGTTTCAACCAGATTGAGGAGCGGCCGAAACCCGATGCCGTAGCCGAACCGGAGCACCAGGGCCACGATCCCGGCCAGGAAGCCGATCAGAAAGAGGACGGCGCCGGAGACCCCGAAAAAGAGCATCGGCTTGCGCCCGAACCGGAGCTGAAACCAAACCGAGAGCAAATCGAAGACGCCGACCGGGATTCGGGTCCACGTGAACTTCGAGGCGCCGGCGCCGCGGGGATACAGCGGAACCGGTCGGGAGGTCAACCGAAAGCCCTCGACGGCCGCGATGACCACCATGTATCGATGCCAATCGGGCCGCATCGGCACCACCCGCATGATTTCGACGCGATAGGCTTTGACGGAATTGAGATCCGCGACTTCGACTCCAAACAGCCACCGACAGAGTCGATTGTAGATCCCGCTGACGAACGCCTTCTCGTACTTCCCTTGCTTCGAGCCGGTGACCATGTCGGCCTCGCCGGCGAGGATCGGGCCCACCAGCGTGGGGATGTCCTCGGGGCGATACTGCAAGTCGGCGGGGTAGAAGACCAAGATGTCGCCCCGAGCCGCGTCGGTTCCGCTGCGAAGGGCCTCGGCGATTCCCCGCTGCCGGCGGTGCTTGACCGTGCGGAGAAACGGAAACTGGGCGGCCAGTTGCCCGAGCACGGCGGCGGTCCCGTCGCGCGACCCATCGTCGACGACGATGACCTCGAAGGTAAAGCCCGCCGTTCCGAGCGATTGGTCGCAGAGGCGAATGAATTCGGGGAGGTTCTCCGCCTCGTCCTTGGCGGGGACGAGAATCGTCACGTCGAGCGGGTCGCCTGGGCCCGAGCTCATACCCGCTTGCGCATTCGGGCCGGGAGGATGCCGAGTTGATCGCGGTACTTCGCCACCGTGCGCCGGGCGATCTGGATTCCCTGTTCCTTGAACAGGTGGACGATCTGCTGGTCGGTGAGCGGCTTCCCGGTATCCTCGTCACCCACCATTCTTTCGAGTTTGGCCCGAATGGAGCGGGCGCTGGCATCTTCGCCGGACGCCGTCGTCAACGCGCTGGAGAAGAAGAACTTGAGCGGCAACACGCCGCGGGGCGTTTGGACGTACTTCTCGTTGGTGACCCGCGACACGGTCGACTCGTGCATGCTGATCACCTCGGCGACCTCGCGGAGGGTCAGCGGCTTGAGATATTCAACGCCCTTCTCGAAGAAGGCCCGCTGCCGGTCGACGATGAAGTTCATCACCTTGAGCATCGTTTGGCGCCGCTGTTCGATCGCCTGAATCATCCAGTTCGCGCTGTTCATTTTCTGGGCGATGAACTCGCGATTCTCCGGGGTCATCTGCTTCTTGTCCCGCGCCACGTCCTGGTAGGATCGAGAGAGCCGGAGGCGCGGCACCCCGGTGTCGTTCAACGTCACGTGATACTTGTCGTCGATTTTGACGACGATCAGGTCCGGGATGATGTAGCCATCGTTCCGGTTGGAGTATTTGAGCCCGGGTTTGGGATCGAATCGCGCCAGGGAATCGGCGGCCGCCTGGACTTTCTGAGGCTCGATCCCGAACCGCTTCGCGAGGTCGTTCCAGCGATGAGCGATCAGGTCCGGGAAGGCGTCGGCCACCAGGCGATAGGCCAGGGTATCCGACTCGGTTCCCTCCTGTAACTGGAGGAGAAGGCATTCGCGGAGGTCGCGGGCCGCAATCCCCGGCGGGTCGAGCCGCTGGATGGTCGACAACATCTGCTCGACCTCCAGCATCTCATAGAACGGCACCTGCTCGGCCGAAGCCGCCGGTGGCCCGCCCGCCTCCTCCTCATTGTCAGCGTCGGTCTGGCGATGGGCCTCGATGAGGCTGTTGACTGACCCGCGGATTTCCTCCAGCGAGGCGATCAGGTAGCCCTCGTCGTTGATGTTGCCCAGGAACTCCTCGCCGAGGAGCTGCTGGCGCGACGTCAGGTGCATCAGCTGAAGCTGCTCCCGAAGATGATCGATCAGGTCCGGTTGCTGAACCGAGACCGGCTCGAGGTACTCGAGCTCCTCATGTTGCGGTTTGGCGCCGCCTACGTCGAACCCGTTGAGAAGGATCTCCTCCCAATCGATCTCCTCCTCCTTCTCCTGTTTTTCCTTCTCCTGCTCGGGTTTGGTGTCCTGCTGCTCCTGCTCCTCTTCCTCCGGTTCGAGCAACTCCAAGAACGGGTTGGTCAGCAACTCGGTTTTGAGATGCTGCTGCAGGTCCATCATGGGCATGTAGAGCATGTCCATGGCCTGATAGAGCCGGGGGTTGATCCGGAGCTCTTGGCGAAGACCGGTGTGTTGCGAGAGGCCGGTTCTCACGAGACGCTCTCCAGGCGATCGAATCGCTCCCGCAACCGAGACGTCATGTAGGGCCCCAGGTACAGCTCGGAGACGTCGGCGTCGAAGACCAGCTCACGGACTGTGCCGGTGGCTCGGACCTCGCCTTCATACATGATGTAGGCGCGATCGACGATCTCGAACATATGCTCCACGTTGTGGTCGGTAATGAGAACTCCAATGCCGCGTTGCTTGAGATTGGCGATGATGGTTTGGATGTCGTGCACCGCGATCGGATCGACCCCGGCGAACGGTTCGTCGAGCAGCATGAACTTGGGGTCGGTGACCAGGGCGCGGGTAATCTCCAGACGCCGCCGTTCGCCCCCGCTCAGGCTATAGGCGCGGTTCTTCCGGAGGTGGGTCAAACCCAGCTCTCCGAGGAGCTGCTCGAGTCGGGCCCGGCGGTCCGCCCGGGACAGGGGAAGCGTCTCGAGGATCGCGATGATATTGTCTTCCACGGTCATCCGACGGAAGACGGTCGGCTCCTGGGCCAGGTAGCCGATGCCTTCCCGAGCCCGCCGATACATGGGCTGGCCGGTGATATCGGTGTCGTCGAGGAGGATCCGGCCGCCGTCGGCCCGAATCAGACCGGTGATCAGGTAGAAGGTGGTGGTCTTCCCCGCCCCGTTCGGTCCCAGCAACCCGACGATCTCCCCTTGTTTGACGTCGAGCGTGACGTCGCGAACGACCCGCCGCCGCCGGAAGGCTTTGTTGAGCTTCTCCCCGGACAGAACGCTGGTCACCGGGGGCGCTCCGATCGGCGAGCGACGCCGTCGCGCTCCGGGGTCGCGCGGGAGGTCGTGTCCCGGCGAACCGCGGGCTGGAGGTGGACCCCGTCGACCGAGCCGAACGACTCCACCCGGTCGACGTTCGTCGAGTCGGTCGTGAGCTTCATGATGACGATGATCCGATCCGCGCGGGTGTAGTTGATCGAGCCGTGCGCTTCACCGCGGTTGGCGGCCATCTGGTAGAACGACCGCGCTCTCTGTTCGGCCTCGAGCTGTTTGATGGAGGTCTTCTTGGTCCCGGCCGAATCCCGTTCGACGAAGGTCGCAATCACCTTCTCGCCGGCAATCCAGTCGCGGCGGCGGCTGGTCGCCTGGTCGTTCGAGTCCACCACCAGCCCCGCCCATCCCGAGCCGTAGGCTCTGACACTGGTCAACTGCTGCCCGGGCGTCTCGATGACCAGCGAATCGCCGACGATCCGATAGTCGTTCGAGACGGCCACCGGGCGAACGTCTTTCCCCCAGGCCCGGGTCACTTGGACCTGGCGGGCGGCCAGATCGAGCAGAATGGAATCGGCATCGAGAGCGACGTCCTTGCTGATCAGCTTGGCCTTGAGCTTGGCCTTGAGGGCCGAGAGCTCGTTCTTCGTGAGCCCCAGGTCAATCGTGACCCCAGAAAGGGTAAACCCGCTGTCTTCGGCGCTCTTGAGACGGGCGTTCCTCAACATCTCGCCCTTCTGGGCTTTGCCACTGTCGATCCAAATCGAGTCGGCCGCACCATGAAGGTCGTTCCGGTCGATCGTGACATTTCCTCCGGCGTATACGAGGCTGCTCCCGGAGGTCCGCACCTGGTTGCCGACGATCGAATAGGGCTCCGATGACTTCCCCAGCGAATCGAGCACGACATACTTGATCGTCGGCCGATTGTAGGCCATCAACTCGAATTCCGGGCGGGTGCCTTTTAGCGGTCGGAAGTAGTCGACTCGTGGTCCCGTGATCGATGCCCCCGTCTTGACGTCTTTGTGAAACACGTCGCCTTGCGCCTCGACCCGCTCGTTGTCCTTGAAATAGGTGATGATGTCGGCGTCGAGGTTGGTGGTCGAATCGCGATAACGAACTCGCTTGGTTTGAGACAGGAATTGGACGACGGTCCCGCCGTACGAGGCCATGCTATCAGAGTAGATATGGATGTTCCGGCCGACGCAGCGACCATGAACGTTTCCGCCGGCGAAAAAATTGGTGACGCCGGGCGCCGGGGTCGTCTGGGCCCCCCGGCGCTCGGCGTTGACGAGTTGCAACACGCAGCGGTCCGGCTGGGGAGCCCGTGGCGGCCGCGCCTGACCCTGGGCGGACGAGCACATGGCGACCCCCATCGCGCTGACCGCGACGGCGACGCCGGCCCAACCGCCAGGTCGGTGAGTCATTGGCCGGGGATGATCAGACCAGCGCCACGCTGGCGGCCCTTGGGTCGGTCGACGCCAACGTTCTTGAACTCGAGGTCCGACTCGAAGCTCTTTCCGGTCAGACGGCCGGTCGGGGCGTCGTAGACGAAGTTGGTATCGCTGCGGAGCTGGAGCAGCGCCTTGTCGTAAATCAGATGCTCGGTGGTGAGCTTGCGCCCGTCGGTCGACTCGACGAACACGCTGCCGCGGGCATCGAGCGACCCGTTGGTGAGACTGTAGAGCCCTTGCTTCGCCGTGAGGACCGAACTCTGGCGACCAAGCTCGTCGAAGAACACCACCCGGAGGCGGCGGAGATCCATTTTCTGGGCCGCCTGGTAGACGTAGGCCGTTTCGGCGACCACGCGACTCCGACGATCGCCGTTGTCATGGACCGAGGTCGACATCGAGTAAATCACCTGGTCGGCGCTGTCGGCCAGGACGAGGGCGGTGTTTGGACGGGTGCCCTGGTCGGCGCAGGATAAGACGGATAGGACGGATAAGACGGATAGGACGGATAAGACGGATAGGACGCGTGGGTGGCGCGGGGCCCGTCGCAGCCTAACCGGCCAGTTAGCCGTACCCGTCCTATCCGTCCTATCCGTCTTATCCGTCTCCGTCCTATCCCCCTTCATACCGCCCCCGCTCTCATCAAATCGTGCAAGTGCACCACCCCGGTCAATCGCCCTCCACCGTCGAGCACCGGCAGCACCATGATGCCGTGTCGCTCCATGATCCCGACGGCCGACGCCGCGAGTTCGTCGGGCCCGACGGTTTTCGGGGTTCGGGTCATGACGCGATCGACCTCGAGATCGAGGTACTCTCGCTCCAGCTCGGCCACTCGGCTGAGATCGCCGGCGGTGATCACTCCGGCCAGCCGGTCCCCCGCGACAACCAACGCGATCCCCCGCTGGTGGGCCAACGACTCGACGGCTTTGCGCATCGGATCGGCCGGTGCCAGCAGCGGCCCCGGCGGCAACATCACGTCGCGGACCCGGAGGAGCAGTCGCCGCCCCAGCGCACCACCGGGGTGGAGGCTGGCGAAGGCATCGCGCGAAAATCCCTTTTCGCCCAGCAATGCCACCGCCAACGCGTCTCCCAACGCCAGCGCCACGGTCGTGCTCGACGTCGGCGCGAGGTCGTGCGGGCACGCTTCTTCGGCGACACTCGTATCGAGCACGACCCGAGCGGCCCGCGCCAGCGTCGAGTCCAACCCGCCGGTGAAGGCGATGATCGGGACCTGCTTCCGCCCGAGCATCGACACCAGACCGAACAGCTCCTCCGTCTCACCGCTCTTGCTCAGCAGGATCGCCAAGTCCCCCGGTCCCACGATGCCGAGGTCGCCGTGGAGGCTGTCGACGGGATGGAGAAAACCCGCCGTCGTCCCCGTCGAAGTCAGCGTTGCCGCCAGTTTGCGGGCCACCAGGCCCGACTTGCCGATGCCCGAGACAATGACCCGGCCGGAAGCACTCGCGAGCAACGATACCGCCTCGGCGAAACGGTCGTCGAGCTTCGCGGCAGCCAGCCGAATGGCTTCGGCCTCGAGTGACAGCACTCGGCGGCCGGCCTCGATGACCTCGAGCTGGGTCACGGGCTTTCGCGCCCAGCGCGGTATCGGGCCACGGCCTCGTCCCATTCCCCTCGGGCGCGGAGCAAGGCCTCGACGACCTCACGGACCGCTCCATGGCCCCCCGGCTTGGTGGTCACCCACCGGGCGACCTTGGTTACTTCCGCGACCGCGTTGGCCACTGCGATCGGCAGCCCCACTCGTTCCATCGCGGGAAGGTCGGCCAGATCATCCCCCACGAACGCCACCTGATCGAACTCCAACCCCCGCTCCGCGAGCATCTGGCGGAGGGCCGGCAGCTTGCGGGCGGTCGAATCCTGAATGACGGTCCCGATCTTCAACTCCCGGGCCCTGAGCGCCGTCGCCTCGGACGGTCGGCCGCTCAACCAGGCCACCTCAACCGGCCCCCCGCGAAGCAGGCCGAGGCCCAACCCGTCTTGGATGTCGAACCGCTTGAACTCCACCCGCTCACCGGCGACCAATCCCAAATACACCGCGTTGTCCGTCAACACTCCGTCGACGTCGAGCACCAGGAGCCGAACGGCGCGTGCCAGCGATGGATCGATCACAAACCCCGTGCCGTCCGCCAGACTGACACCGCACGCTGGACCAGCGGCTCCAGCTGCTCGAGGGGCCACTGGGTTTCCCGATCACTCAGTGCTCGGGCCGGGTCGGGGTGCGTCTCGATGAAAAACCCATCGGCCCCCGCCGCGGCCGCGGCGCACAGCAGATCCGGCACTCGCTCTCGGACACCTCCGCTGGCGCCGTCGAGGCCGAGACCGGGTCTTTGGACCGAATGGGTGGCGTCGAACAGCACCGGGACCCCCGCCAGCTCGCGAATCGAGCCGAAACTCCGCATGTCGACGACCAAATCGCCGTAACCGAAGAAGGTGCCTCGCTCGGTCACGGCCACGTCGGTCGGTCGGGCGCCTCCGGCCCGGATTTTCTCGATGGCCCCCGCGATCCCCCCCGGATCCACCCACTGGCCCTTCTTCACGTTCACCGGCTTGCCGGCGGCACCGCAGGCCAACAACAAGTCGGTTTGCCGGCACAGAAACGCCGGAACCTGGAGCACGTCGACCACCTCGGCGGCCACGGCGACCTGGCCGGTCTCGTGCACATCAGTCAGGATCGGCAAGCCGGTCGCTTGCTTGACACGGACCAGGGCCGCCAGCCCCTCGTGCAGTCCCGGCCCTCGGGCCGCCCCGGCGCGCGAGCGATTGGCCTTGTCGAAGCTCGCCTTGAAACAGACGGCGATTCCAAGCGACCGGCCGATCTGGGCGATCCGATCCGCCACCGTCACCATGACGTCGTCGGCCTCCACGACGCACGGCCCCGCGATCAGGCAGGGGCTTCGACTATCCGCGAACCGCCACCCGGTCACCGGTTGGCGCCAGCCAACTGCTGGCGCACACTCATTGGAGCCTCGCGCTCTCCGAAGGCCTGCCGTCGAGCCGCTCCGATGAACGAGGCGAACAACGGGTGCGGTCGGGTCGGGCGGGACTTGAGCTCCGGATGGAACTGACACCCGAGAAACCACGGATGGCCCGGCAATTCGATGATCTCAACGAGGCCACCGTCCGGCGATTGACCCGAAAGCCGAAGGCCGTGCTCTGCCAGGAGGTCGCGGTAGGCATTGCTGACCTCCCACCGGTGGCGATGGCGCTCGGCGATCTCGGTGGCGCCGTAGGCCGCGGCCGCCAAGCTTTCCGGGCGGAGCCGGGCAGGATAAGAGCCCAAGCGCATCGTGCCCCCCAGATCGCTGACGTTTCGCTGGGAGGCCATCAGGGCAATCACGGGTGCTTCGCAATTCGGTTCGAACTCGGTGCTGTTGGCCTTGACCCGGCACACGTTGCGCGCAAACTCGATGATGGCGACTTGGAGACCGAGGCAGATGCCGAAGAATGGCAGACGATTCTCTCGCGCCCACCGAACGGCCTCGACCATCCCGTCGATTCCCCGGACGCCGAAGCCGCCCGGAACCAGTAACCCGTGCATCTCCCCCAAGGCCTGACCCGCCGCCACTTGATCGGTGAATCGGTCGCTGGAAATCCACTGCACGTCGACGCCCACGTCGTTGGGGATGCCGCCGTGGAGCAAGGCCTCCTGCACCGATTTGTAGGCGTCGTGGAGGTCCGTGTACTTGCCGACGACGGCAATTTTCACTCGAGCGGGGGGCTGGAGAATCCGACCGACCATCTCGCGCCACTCCTCGAGGTTCGGCTCTTTGGTGTCGAGGTGGAGGCGCTCGCACACCTCCCGATCGAGTCCCTGCTCAAAGAAACGGAGCGGGACCTCGTAGATCGACTTGACGTCGGGGCTTTCGACCACGCAACCGAAGTCGACGTTGCAGAAAAGCGCAATCTTTCGCTTGATCTCCGCCCCAAGAGGGCGCTCGCTGCGGCAGATCAAGACGTCGGGCTGAATCCCGATCTGCATGAGGTCGCGGACCGAGTGTTGAGTTGGCTTCGTCTTGAGTTCCCCGGCGGCGGCAATCCATGGCACCAGCGTGAGATGGATGAACAGGGCGTTCTCGCGGCCGACCTCTTGCCGGAACTGCCGGATCGCCTCGAGGAACGGAAGCGACTCGATGTCGCCGACCGTTCCCCCGATTTCGGTGATCACCACGTCGTGGCCCGGCGCGCTCCGCCGAATGGCGGCTTTGATTTCGTCGGTGATGTGGGGAATGACCTGGACGGTGGCCCCGAGATATTTGCCGCGCCGCTCCTCGGTGATGACCGTCTGGTAGATTCGCCCGGTGGTGATGTTGTTCTGCTGCGACAACGAGCGATCGATGAATCGCTCGTAATGCCCCAAGTCCAGGTCCGTTTCCGCCCCGTCGTCGGTCACGTAGACCTCGCCGTGCTGAAACGGCGACATCGTGCCTGGATCGACGTTGATGTAGGGGTCGAACTTCTGAAGGGTGACGCTGAGGCCGCGCTCGACCAGCAGCCGGCCCAGCGACGCGGCGGCGATCCCCTTGCCAAGCGAGGAGACGACACCGCCGGTCACGAAGATGTACTTGGTGGTCGCAGGCGCAGCGCTCATCGAGTCCTCTCCCCCGTCGCGAATGCGGGCCAGTCGCGTTCGGCCCGCGCCAAATCGTCCTCAGTGTCAATGCCCGCGGGTGCCGACTCCCTCAGCCGAGTCACCCCAATCGTCAGCCCGAGATCCAGCGCCCTCAATTGCTCGAGGCGCTCGACCCGCTCGAGGAGGGTTGCTTCGCCGGCGACCCAGCGGGCCAGCGCTCCCGCCCGGTAGGAATACACCCCGAGGTGCTGCCACCACTCCCCGGCCGGTCCCTCATCGTCGTCGCGCCGAAACGGAATCCGGGATCGCGAAAAGTAGAGCGCCCGTCCATCCCGATCCATGACCACCTTCACCCGACTCGGGTCCGTTGCCTCCTCCCAAGCGATCGGCACGGCTGCAGTCCCGACATCGGCCCCCGCGGCGAGCTGTCCGAGCGCCCCGACCGCCGCGGCCTTGGGCAGGAAGGGCTCGTCGCCCTGGACGTTGAGCACGACGTCGTAGCCCGCGAACTCTGGTCGGCGCGCGATCTCGGCAACTCGTTCGGTACCCGTTTCATGGAATGACGAGGTCATCACCGCGTGCCCCCCGGCCCTCGCCACGACCGCCTGGATCTCTGGCGAGTCCGTGGCGACGACGACCGTTGCCGCGACTTTGAATTCGAGCGTCCGCTCCCACACCCGGACGATCAGAGGTCGGCCACCCAGCAGTTGAAGCGGCTTGCGCGCCAACCGGGTGGAGCCCAACCGGGCCGGAATCACTCCGAGCACGGGCATGACGCAAGCTAAGAGCGCGGCCGACTCTTGTCAAAAGTCGTGCCGCGCCCTAGTTGAGGTCTTGACAGAACGATAAGACCAGATATCTCAATTAGTTAGGTGCCGATATCTCAAGTCTTCTTAGAGGTGGGGAGGAGCCTTTGGCGGGGCCGGTGGATCCGCCTTGGAGCCGGGAGGCAACTCGAGCTCCGCCGCACCTCGCCTCCGGGTTCCCTGGGCCAAGCTCGCCTGGGCTTCCTCGAGCTGCCCCCGCAAATCGTCGATCTGCGCTTCGAGCTCGGCCCGCTCAGCGGCCGAAATCGTCCGGCCAAGGGCCCGACCGAGAACGCCGAGGCTGTCGCCGATCTCGCGGAGCCGATTCGCTTCGAGCACTGGGGTGTACCCCTCGACAGGCTCCCCGCGAATCCGCTTCGCCACGGCCACCGGTAGTGCCAGCGGGACCGTGGCCACGTCGATCCACTGGCCGCCGGCTCGGGTTTGCACCACGAGTGAACCAAAGCCTTCCATCGAACTGTCGAACTCGACACAACGGAACGAGGTCTGCTCGTTGATGCGAGTCGGGTCGTCGGCCGTGAGGTGACAATGACGGAACCTGTCGAGACTCGCCGGGTCGGGCAACCGAACCGTTAGGTCCACGCCGCTTACCCGCTTGGGATCGCTCCGGTGAATGACGAGCTTGCGAAAGGTTCCGACCCGGTCGCCGTCGAATTTGAAGGGCACGAACGGCAACGGAATCGTCACGTCGGCCCTCGTTTCGACCATGTCGACAACCTGTTTCCGGGTCTCCCGCACCGCCCGGATGCCGGCGTACCCGACCAGGAAAATGCCGCCTGCGACGAGTCCGATCTTGGTCCAATACCACTTCATGTTCATAGCGACCTCGACATCCAGAATGTTACATTGTGTAACGTAACCAATCCCGCCCGGATCGCAAGCAGTTGCTAGCCACGGGGGTGGTATTGCCGGTGAACCGACGTAAGGTAGTCGCGGTCGACGTGGGTATAGATCTGGGTGGTCGAGAGATCCGCGTGGCCAAGCATCTCCTGCACTGCCCGAAGGTCGGCCCCCCCCTCGAGCAGGTGGGTCGCAAAGCTGTGCCGGAGCGTGTGGGGCGTCACGGGCTTCTTGAGGCCGGCCTGCCGAGCCGCCCGTTTGACGATGCCCCAGGCCCCGACCCGACTGAGCGGTTCGCCCCGAACGTTCAGCAGGACTCGGCCGCCGGTCTTGTTTCGGTCGAGGGTCGGCCTCAGGGAGTTGGTGTAGACGGCCAAGACCGAGAGCGATTTCCTGCCGATGGGCACTTGCCGTTGTTTATCGCCTTTCCCGATGACTCGAATCAGGCCATCGGTGAGGAACAAGTCGATGAGCCGGAGGTCGCAGGCTTCGCTGACCCGGAGCCCTGCCCCGTAGGCGAGTTCGAGGAGGGCCCGATCCCGCCAGGCGAGGGGTTCCTGGAGGCCCGGGGCATTGAGGAGGGATTCGATTTCGGCGACGGTCAGCACGCTCGGGAGCTTTCGGCCCCGGCGGGGCACCTCGAGGCGGTCGCTGGGGTCTTCGGTGACGGTCCCCTCGCCCAGGAGGAAGCCGAAATAGGTGTGGGTCGCCGAGACTTGGCGACGGATGGTGGCGGCGCTCAGCCCGGCATCCTTGAGGGCGTACACGAAGGCTCGCAGCAGCGAGCGGTTTACCGCACCAGGCCGGTCGACGCCGTGATCGCGGAGGTATCCGAGGAGCCGGCGGAGATCGCGGAGGTAGTTTTCGACGGTGTGCGGGCTATGGCCAACCTCGAGGGCGAGGTAATCCCGAAACCCCTCGAGCGAGAAGCGCCGCTCGTGCGCGTCGCTCACCTCGCCGTCCGTCGCCGTCGCCACCAGAAAACCCCGCCGATCAACCCCGCCACCACGGCAAGCGAGGCGATGCCGAGGGCCCCATAGATGGCATCGAGCACTCTCACCACGACCTCCCACTGGTCGCCCAATCTCGCTCCGACCCAGGTGAGCATCGCGTACCAGATCGCCGTGGCGATGGCGACTGGAACGAGCAGTTGCCGAAGGGTGAGTCGGCTCAATCCCGCGAAGGGGGCCACGACCGAGCGGAATCCCGGCAAGAGCCGGGTGAGCAGCATCCCGAAGGCGCCGTATCGGCCGTACTCCTTGAGGAGGAAGGCGGTGGCCGCCGGCGGGAGGAGGAGCTGGCCGAGCCGGGTGTCGGTGATGCGGGCCGCGTGCCGCCGGGCGAGGTAGAAGACCCCGGCCGCGCCGACGTTACCGGCCACCCAGGCGGTGAAAAAGATGGCCACCGGGTCGTAGGTCCCCTGGTGCGAGAGGAACGCCGCCATCGCGACGAAGGTGTCGGACGGCGATGGCGGGAAGAAGTTCTCGACAATGCACGAGACCGCGATCAGGGCGTACACCAGAATCGGGGGCCAGGCGGCGAGCGAGTGCAGCAACGATTCAATCAGGCTCGGCCCTCCACGGTCGCCACCGCCAGCACGACGATCCCCTCGCCCCGGCCCACCAAGCCCATTCCTTCGTTGGTTTTCGCCTTGACGCTGACCGCCTCGGGGGCGATGGCCAGCTGGTCCGCGAGCGCCTCGGCCATGCCGCGCTTATAGGCCCCGAGGTGAGGACGTTCGAGAATGATGGTGACGTCGACATTGCGGACCTGGAACCCGAGTCGCTCCACCTGCTCGCGGGCGAGGCGCAACAGCACGAGGGAGTCGGCGTTCTTCCAGGTTTCGTCGGTATCGGGATACCAGGATCCGATGTCGCCGGCCGCTGCGGCTCCGAGGATGGCGTCGGTCACGGCATGAGCAACGGCATCGGCGTCGGAGTGACCGGCCAGGCCTCGATCGAACGGGATTCGCTGGCCGGCGAGAATGAGTGGTCGGCCCTCGACCAACCGATGCGAATCGTAACCGATGCCCGACCTGACCATGGTTTACGCGGCCCAGTCCTCGAGATAGGAGTAGTCCTGGCGTCGGCGCCGGGCTTGATAGCCGGCATCGGCGATGGCCCGTTCCATTTCCGAGAGGGTCGCCTGATGGGTCGTCCCGGCGGCCGACACGACGTTCTCCTCCATCATCAGGCTCCCGAAATCGTTGGCGCCGAACCGAAGGGCGAGCTGACCCACCTTGAGACCCATGGTGACCCAGGAGGACTGGAGATTGGGGACGTTCCCGAGCACGATCCGGCTGATGGCCAAGGTCCGCAGGTAGGTGACGGCATCCGTCTTGGGTTGCGAGGCCATCTCGGTGCCATCGGGTTGGAGCGGCCAGCAGATGAACGCGGTGAATCCGCCGGTGCGCTGCTGAACGTCGCGGACTCGGAACAAATGCTCAATCCGGTCGGCGAGCGACTCCCCCAGCCCGTACATCATCGTCACCGATGTCTTCATCCCCTGCCGGTGCGCCTCTTCCTGCACTCCGAGCCACTCGTCGGTCTGGGCCTTCTTCTTAGCCACGCGCTCGCGAACTGCGTCGACGAGGATCTCGCCGCCACCGCCGGGAATGCTGTCGAGTCCCGCGGCTTTCAGCTGGGTCACGACCTCGCCCACCGAAAGGCCAAATCGTTCGCTGAAAAACACCACTTCCGACGGGGAGAATCCGTGAATGTGAATGGGGTGGTGCCGTTTGATGTACCGCATCAGCTCGAGATACCACTCGAACGGGATGTACGGGTTGTGGCCGCCTTGGAGGAGGATCTGGACCCCGCCGATCGCCTTACACTCGTCGATCTTCGCCCCGATTTTGTCGAACGGGAGGACGTAGCCTTCGTCGTGTTTCGGGCGCCGATAGAACGCGCAGAACTTGCAATCGGCCACGCACACGTTGGTGTAGTTGATGTTCCGATCGATGATGTAGGTGACCACCTCGTCCGGATGATGTCGGTATCGCTCGCGATCGGCGAGCCGCCCGAGCTCCAGCATTGGGGCGCGCTCGTAGAGATCGAGGTACTCCTTGAACTCGCCCCCGTGTCGATCGACGACCATTGCAGCCTCCTTTGGCCCTCACCGTCAGTCCCTCTCAGCGCTCACCGCCCCGTTCGGCTTTCTACGCCGCCGTAATGAACGAGAGCGAGCCGTCCGGCACCGAGCCATCCTGCGCCAAGCGGCGGAAGAAGTCCGTCAGTCCGGCCAAATGTCGGTACGACAAGGCGTAGTCCAGGTCGCCGAGGTACGCCCGGGTCGTCGCCGTCCCGATCCCGGTCGCCTGCGACGCGGCCTCGGCGAGCTCATCGAGGTGCCCGAGGCCCCACTGGCGGGCAGCGAGCAAGGCGCTGTGGACTCGCTGCACTGCCCGTTGCTCGGCCTCTCGCCGAGCCGCCCAGACCGCGAACACGAACGGCAAGCCGGTCCATTCCTTCCAGGCAAGCCCCAAGTCCGTCATGTAGGGGTAACGCCGCTCGGCGGCCAGGACGAGCGCGGCATCGCCGATGACCAAAACCCCTTCGTGGGGGAAGCCTGAGAGGGCGGCCAAATCGGACGACTCCGCCCGCACGGTGGCGAACTTCGGCCGAACTCTCCAGCGGTGGCGGCAGAGCAGCTCGAGCAGGAGAACCGACGTTCGGGACGAGGCGGTCCGGAGCACGGTGGCGCCGTCGAGCTCGTGGACCGGGCGCCGGCTGAACAGCGCGACGCTGCGAACCGGTCCGTCACAACTGATGGCGAGATCGGGCAGCAGATGGTAAGCCGCGGCGTTCCGGGCGTACTCGACGGCGGACACCACGCTGACATCGAGCTCGCCGGCGGCGAGGAGGTCGTTGAGCTCGGCGGCGGTCGCGGTAACCACGCCGGCCTCCACCGGGACGATGCCCCGATCGAGGGCGCCGTACACCGGATAGCAATTGATCCACGGGATCCGGCCGAGCCGGACGGATGGACGGGGGTGGGGGCCGGCGGCAGGGGTCACGCGGCGTGCACCATGGGCGCCACCGCGCCAGCGTTCAAGGGAGCGTCTCCGACGTCTTCGAAGGTGTCGCGCACCGGCTGGTAGAAGCTGTCGCGCTCGACCGGGCGCTTCCCCGCGGCCCGAATCATCGCCACCAAGCCCGAGTAGGGCATGTGCATTTGGGTTTTGGCGCCGGCCTCGTGATAGACTCGCTCGTAGACCACGGTGCCTTCGACGTCGTCACATCCGAAGGCGAGCACCACTTGAGACATGAACGGTGTCACCATCGGCCAATGGGTCTTGACGTGATCGATGTTGTCGAAGTACAGCCGCGCGACGGCGACGTTCTTGAGATCTTCGTAGCCGGTCGTCGCGGAGCCGACTCGCGCCATCTCCTCGCCGAGCTCGTTGTGGTCGGGGTGATAAGCCAGCGGAATGTAAGTGAGGAATCCGCCGGTCTCGGCCTGGAGATCTCGAAGCATCGTGAGGTGCTCGATTCGATCGGCTGCGGTCTCCACGTGGCCGTAGAGCATGGTGCAGTTGGTTTGGATCCCGAGTCGATGGGCGGTCCGATGGACCTCGAGCCACTCCTGACCGGTGAGCTTTCTCTCGGCGATGGTCGCTCGCACAGCGGTGCTGAAGACCTCGGCTCCCCCGCCGGGCATCGTATCGAGCCCGCTTTCGCGGAGCCTGAGAAGCACGTCCTCGACGGAGGTCTTTTCGACCCGGGCCAGATGCGCGATCTCGACCGCGGTCAGAGCCTTGATGTGGACGCTCGGATGACGCTCCTTGAGCCCCCGAAACATGTCCGTGTAATAGCTGAGCGGCAATTTGGGGTGAAGCCCACCGACGATGTGGAACTCGCGGGTCGGCGATCCGATCGCCTGGGCCGCCTCGTGGTAGACCTCATCGAGCGTTCGGGTGTAGTGACCCTCTTCCTTCGGCAGCCTGGCAAAGGAGCAAAAGACGCAGGTCTTCCGAAGGACGCAGACGTTGGTCGGATTGAGGTGCTGGTTGGCGGAGAAGAAGACCCGGTCGCCATTCTTCCGAGCGTTGGCGAAGTTTGCCAGCTCGCCGAGGCTCAGCACGTCGGAGGTGGCGAAAAGGGCCACGCCGTCGGCCGGATCGAGCCGGCGACCCGCCAGTACTTTCTCCGCGATTGGCCGAAGGGCCGGATCACGGAATCGAGACGGGTCGGGGGCCTGGACCATGGTATCTCCGCTGGACAGCAATACTTAGCCGATCAAGAGTGGAATCTAGCTACTCCCCGCGAACCGGGGGAGCCGCCGCCGAACGACCGGGGATGGACCCCGGGCCGATCCGCCCGCCGATCAGGGTCGGAATCGGCTCACGGCGAGGGTGACGTTGTGCCCGCCAAAGCCGAATGAGTTCGAAAGGGCGACGTCGACGTCGCGGGCGACGGCCGCGTTGGGCGCCGAGAAGAGGTCGCAGTCCGGATCGGGATCGGTCTGGTTGATGGTCGGGGGGACCTTCCCGGTCGTCGCCACGAGGAGCGACACGGCAAACTCCAGCGCCCCGGCCGCGCCGAGGAGGTGGCCGGTCATCGATTTGGTGGAGGCGAAGACCAGCCTCGAGGCGTGGTCGCCGAAGACCGCCTTCACCGCGGTCGTCTCGGCCACGTCGCCGAGCGGGGTGGAGGTCCCGTGCGCGTTGACGTAGCCGACCCTGGTGGGCTCGATAACGCCATCGGCAAGGCAGTCGCGCATGGCCCGTTGGGCTCCCTCGCCGTCGGGGGCTGGGGCGGTCATGTGATGGGCGTCGGCACTCATGCCATAGCCGATGACCTCGCCCAGAATCGCGGCGTCCCGTCGAGAGGCGTGCTCGAGACTTTCCAAGATCAGCACGGCGCTCCCATCGCCGAGGACGAATCCGTCCCTGCCCCGGTCGAAGGGCCGACTTGCCTCCATCGGGGCGTCATTACGGGTCGAGAGGGCCTTCATGTTCTGAAACCCGGCAATTGCCAAGCCGGTGATCGCGGCCTCGGCCCCGCCCGCAACGATACAGTCCGCCTTCCCCATCTTGATCAACTCGTAACCCTCGCCGAGGGCGTGAGCGGAGGAGGCGCACGCCGATACCGTGCAAAAGTTAGGACCTTTCAACCCATACCGAATCGACACGATGCCGGCGGCGATGTCCGGAATGAACATTGGAACGAAAAACGGGGAGACGCGATCCGGCCCCTTCTGGAGATAGATCAAGCACTGTTCCTCGAAGGTCATCATGCCACCGATGCCGCTGCCGATGATGACCCCGGTCCGCTCGGGGGCGGGGAACTTTCCCTCGAGGCCCGCTTGAGTGACGGCTTGATGGGCCGCCGCGAGCGCGAGCTGGAGGAAGAGGTCGTAGCGGCGCGCCTCTTTCTTGTCGATGTACTGCAGGGGGTCGAATCCTTTCACCTCGCAGGCGAACCGCACCTGCAGGGCGCTGGCGTCGAACTTGGCAATCGGCGCCGCCCCCGACTTCCCGGCGAGGAGATTTGCCCATGACTCCGGAGCCGTCACTCCGACGGGCGTAACCATCCCGAGGCCGGTTACCACGACCCGAGACGCCATTAGCTACTTGCTTCCCATCTTCTCTTGGAGGTAGTTGAGAGCGTCGCCGACCGTCTTGAGCTTCTCGGCCTCCTCGTCCGGGATGTCGATGTCGAACTCCTTCTCGAAGGCCATCACCAACTCGACCGTGTCGAGCGAATCGGCGCCCAGGTCTTCCATGAAGCTGGCCTCGTTGGTGAGCTTTTCCCGCTCGACGCCCAGCTCCTCGGCGATGATGTCCTTGACCTTCTCAACCATGTCGCTCATGTCGTCCTCTGAGTTAGATGACCATGCCCCCATCCACCACGAGCACCTGGCCGGTGACGTAGCGAGAGAGATCGGAGGCGAGAAAGAGCACCGCGCCCGCGACGTCGGCCGGTTGGCCGAGGCGCCCGAGCGCGATTTGGGATAATAAGGCGCCCCGCGCGTCCTCGGGCAAGGCGGCCGTCATGTCGGTCTCGATGAAGCCGGGCGCGATGCAATTGACCAACACGCCGCGGCTGGCGTACTCCTTGGCGACCGACTTGGTGAAACCGATCAAGCCGGCTTTGCTGGCCGCATAGTTGGCCTGGCCCTTGTTGCCGGTGATGCCGACGACGCTGCTGATGTTGATGATCCGACCGGCGCGGCGCTTCATCATCCCCCGAACGACCGCCCGGGTGGTGTGGAAGGCGCCCTTCAGATTGGCATCGATCACCCGGTCCCAGTCGTCGTCGCTGAGTCGGACCAGCAGGTTGTCGCGGGTCAGCCCGGCGTTGTTGACCAGGATCGAGATCGGCCCCAAAGCCTTTTCCGCCGCGGCGATCGCCGCCTCGACCTGGGGACCGTTCGAGACGTCGCATCCGACGCCGACCGCCCTCTCGCCCAGCTCCGCGGCGATCCCGGCCGCCTGGTCGGCGCTTCGCCCGACGATGACCACGGCGGCGCCGGCCTCGTGCAATGCCCCAACGATTCCCCGCCCGATGCCCCGGGTGCTGCCGGTGACAAACGCGACCTGACCGGAAAGATCGATTGAGCGACTCATGCCACGAACCGCTCGACCTCATCGGCCGTTCCCAAGGAGACGACGACGGCTTCCGGAATGATGCGCTTGACCAAGCCACCGAGCACCGTCCCCGGCCCGATTTCGACGAACCGGGCCTCGGCGCCGAGTGTCCGCAGGGCTTTGATCGACTCAACCCATTGCACCGGAGCAGTAAGCTGCGCCTCGAGGAGACGACGGGCCTCGGCGGCGGTTCGCACCGGCGTGGCCGTGGCGTTCGCGACCACCGGAAAGCTGGGATCGCGCACCGTCACGGCGCTCAGGGCGGCTGCCAGCCCGGCTTGGGCCGCACCCATCAATGGCGAGTGGAAGGCCCCGCCGACTTTCAGGGCCATGACCCGCCTGGCTCCTGCGGCCTTGCAGAGGTCGCCCGCTTTGACCACCGCTGCCGGATCGCCCGAGATCACCGTCTGGTCCGGGGCATTCATGTTGGCCGCGACGGCCACCGCCCCGGGCGTCGACACCCTTTCGCAGGCGGCCACGACCTGCGCGCCATCCAGTCCGAGGACGGCCGCCATGGCGCCGGGGCGGGCCATTCCCGCCTCGTGCATGAGCTGACCCCGGTGACGGACCAATCGTATGGCGTCAGCCGCGTCAATCGCGCCGGCGGCGAGGTAGGCGCTGTACTCCCCGAGGCTGTGCCCGGCGGCGCCCGCAACCGGACCGAGCTTGGCCGCCACCACGGCGAGCACCGCGGCGGAATGAGCCAAGATCGCCGGTTGGGTGTTGAAGGTGCGTTGGAGGTCTTCCTCCGGCCCTTCCCACATGATCCGGGTCAACCCGACCCCCACCGCCTCGTCGAGGCTCCCGAGGCACTCGCGGGCGGCCGGGAATCGCGCAGCCAAATCTCGGGCCATCCCGACTTTCTGGGTGCCTTGGCCGGGGAACAACAACAGGCTCACCACCGTACCACCACCGCGCCCCACGTAAAGCCCGATCCGAAACTGACCAGCAACACCACCATCCCGGGCTTCAGGCGCCCCTCTCGCTCGGCCTGGACCAACGCGAGCGGGATCGACCCGGCGGACGTGTTGCCATAGCGATCGACATTGGCGAAGACTTTGGTGAGCGGTACCCCGGCCTCCCCCGCGGTCGCGTTGATGATCCGGAGGTTGGCTTGGTGAGGCACGAGGAGGTCGATATCCTCCGCCCGCAACGCGGCTTTGCCGAGGGCAAGATGACAGGCCTGCGCCATCCGGCGGACCGCGATCTTGAAGACCTCACGTCCCGCCATCTTCACGAAGTAGCGTTTTTGGGCAATCCCCTCCACGGAGGCCGGCTCGCTCGACCCACCGCCGGGAATATGGAGTAGGTCGGCGAGGGTGCCGTCGGCGCCCAAGGACGTCGCCAGGATGCCTCGGTCGTCGGTCGCGGGAACGACGACGGCCGCTCCGGCGCCGTCGCCGAACAACACGGCCGTGTTGCGATCCTCCCGGTCGACGATCGACCAGACCCGATCGCCGCCGAGTGCCAAGACCCGGTGGCTCGCGCCGCTGGCGATCAGTCCTTCGGCGACGGTGAGGGTGTACAACCACCCCGGGCACGCCGCGACGACATCGAAGGCCGCGGCGGTGCCGCCGCCCAGTTTGGCTTGGACGTCGCACGCCGTCGCTGGCAAACGTCGGTCGGGAGTGCAGGTGCCACAAATGATGGTATCGATCGCGGGCAAGCTGAGGCCGGCGCTGGTCAACGCATCCTTCGAGGCCGCCACGAACAGATCGGACAAGGCCTCATGCGGCAGGAGGATCCGCCGTTCGCGAATCCCGGTCCGTTCCCGAATCCAAGTGTCGGAGGTAGCGAGCGTCTTCTCGAGGTCGGCGTTGGTCACGACGGTCGACGGGGCGGCGGCCCCGAGCCCGGCAAGCCGGGCCACCGGCTTTCGCATCAGGCCGGTCCCACCGCTTGGTGGGTCGCGAACTCGGCGCCGATGTGCTGACTGAGATTGTGGTCGACCGCTTGAACGGCCACCCGGATCGCGTTGAGAATAGCGTTCGCGTTCGAGGCGCCGTGGCAGATGATCGAGTTGCCCTTTACGCCGAGCAGTGGGGCACCGCCGTATTGCGAGTAGTCGAGCATCCGAAAGGCTTTGCGGGTCTCCGGGCGATCCCAGAGCCCCTCTTCGGCCGCGAGGTGGCGGACCAAGCCCATCACGGATTCGTAAAACTTCAAGACGATATTGCCGACGAACCCGTCGCAGACTACCACATCGACGCGGCCGAGGCGTTGATGGCCCGCGAGGATGTCGCGGCCTTCGATATTGCCGAGGTAATTGAGTCGGGGGCTCTCCTTGAGCAGCAGATGGGCCGCCTTGATGAGTTTGGTTCCCTTCCCTTCCTCCTCGCCGACATTGAGGAGCCCAACGGCCGGTGAAGGACGGTCGAGTATATCGCGGACGTAGATGCTCCCGAGGTAGGCGAAGCCGAGCAGTTCCCGAGCGGAGCAGTCCAGGTTCGCCCCGGCATCGAGCATCAGCACCGGGCCCTCGGCCGTCGGCAGCAGAGTTCCGACCGAGGCTCGTTCGACCCCGGGATGGAGGCCGAGCAGCAGCGTGGACGCGGCCAACATCGCTCCCGTGTTCCCGGCCGAGACGAATGCCTGGGTAACGCCGCTGGCTTGGAGTCCCAGCCCGACCACGATGGAGCTCTTCCGCTTCTTGCGGACGGCTTCGAGCGGTTTGTCGGCCATTCCGATGACCTCGGCGGCCTCGACGACGCCGATTCGGGTCCGATCGATCGTCGGATGCTTCGCGAGTTCTGTTTCGATCGCCGCCGTCGGTCCAACGATATCGACCGCAAAGGTCGGGGCCAGCTCCCGGAGCGCGCGAGCGACGCCCTCCACCTCGGTCGTGGGAGCGTTGTCTCCCCCCATCGCGTCGACGGCGACGCGGATCACGATGTCAGTCCTCGACCTCGAGGCGCTTCTTCCCGCCATAATACCCGCATGACGGACAGACGCGGTGGGGAATTCTTGGCGAGTCACACCGGGGACAGGCCTGCAAGGCCTTGCCGGCCGCGGAGTGGTGGCTTCGTCTCATCCGCTTCCGAGACTTCGACGTTTTCCTTTTTGGTACCGCCATGACGTCCTCTAGTGGTGATGGGCGGGCTTGAGGCACCCGCACGGTCCATTGTTTAGATCAGCGCCGCAGACGCGGCACAACCCGGCGCAATCCTCCCGGCACAATGGCAAGGACGGAATCGCCAGCGCCAACTCTTCTCGCACCGCTCCCATCACATCGACGTGCGACACCGGCTCGACCAACGGATAGACGCTCGGGTCATCCAGCAAGTCGGGGTTGGCCGAAAACACCGCGTCGACCACCACGTCGACCGGGAGCAGAACCTCCCGATCGCACCGCCGACAGCTCCGCGCGACCTGGCTCGTCAGCCGCCCCCGCCATCGATAGTCACCGTGTCCGGTCGGCTCGACCACTCCCGTGACCTGCAACGGATCGGTGAGAGCAAGGTCGAGCCCCGCCAAGAGATCGTCGGCAGCCGAGATGGTTCCGCTGGTCTCGACTGGCCCTTTCCGGAACTCACGGACGTCGATCCGGAGCATAGCCCGTAAAGCTAGCTGTGGAATAGGCTTAGGACAAGGATGCCCGTTCTGCTTCGGAGAAGAAAAAGGCGATCTCGCGCTCGGCGTTGTCGTCACTGTCCGACCCGTGCACGGCGTTCCGGCCCTTAGACTCGGCGAAGAGCTTTCGAATGGTTCCCTCGGCCGCCTCCGCGGGATCGGTCGCCCCGATTGCTTCCCGAAACGTCTTCACCGCATCGGCATGTTCGAGAGCCATCGGAAAGCAGGGGCCGCTGGTCATGAATTCGACCAGCTCGCCGTAGAACGGGCGCCCTCGGTGAACCTCGTAAAACGCTTCGGCCTGGGTCCTGGTCAGCCGAACGAGCCGCGCGGCCCGAACCTTCCAGCCGTGCCGCTCCAAATGGGCCACGATATTGCCGAGGTTGCCTTTCGCCACGGCATCGGGCTTGACGATGCCCAGCGTCGTTCTTCCCGCCATGATTCGACTCGTCCTTAATTGAGGCGTTGCTTGACCAGCCGGACGACATCGCCCGGCCGTTCCATCACTGCAATTCCGGCCGCCTGGAACGCGGCGATCTTCTCCGTGGCGGTCCCCGACGACCCCGAGACAATGGCCCCGGCGTGGCCCATCCGCCGGCCCGGCGGGGCGGTTTGTCCCGCGATGAATCCGATTACCGGTTTGGTAACGTGCTGGCCGACGTACTGCGCCGCCTTTTGCTCATCGGTGCCGCCGATTTCGCCCAGTATCACGATCGCGTCGGTGGCGGGATCGGCCTGAAACGCCGCCAGAACGTCGATGAAATTGGTGCCGATGATCGGGTCACCCCCGATCCCGACGCAGGTGCTTTGGCCAACTCCCTGGGCGGTGAGTTGGTTGACGACTTCGTAGGTGAGGGTTCCGCTCCGCGAGACTAGACCGACCCGTCCCGGGAGACAGATTTGGCCGGGGATGATCCCCACTTTCGCCACCCCCGGGGTGATCACCCCGGGACAGTTCGGTCCGACGAGCCGGGCCCCTTTTTCTCGGACCAACGGCATGACCTTTACCATTTCGATCACCGGGATCCCCTCGGTGATACAGACGATGAGCGACACGCCGGCATCGGCTGCCTCCGCGATGGCGCCCGCCGCCATGGCCGGCGGCACATAGACCACCGCAGTATTGGCCGAGGTGTCGCGAACGGCGTCCGCCACGGTGTCGAAGACCGGTACGGTCGATTCGAACCGCTGGCCACCTTTCCCGGGGGTGACCCCGGCGACGACGTTGGTCCCGTAGGCCATCATCTGTTTGGTGTGAAAGGACCCGTCGCGACCGGTGATGCCTTGCACCACGAGTCTAGTGGCCTCATTGACGAAGACACTCATGCGGCCGCCTTGGCCAGGGCGACGGCCTGCTTCACCGCGTCGTCCATGTCGCTCACGGCCCGCATGCCGGCGTCGGCGAGGATCTTGAAGGCTTCCCGTTCGTTCGTCCCCGTCAGCCGGATCACGATCGGGACCTTGACGTTGAACTGGCCGGTCGCGGTGACGATGCCGTTGGCGACGTCGTCGGTCCGGGTGATGCCGCCAAAGATATTGAAGAGAATCACTTTGACCGCCGGGTCGGCGGTGATGATCCGGAGGGCATTCACGACCTTCTCGGGATTCGAACTGCCGCCAATGTCGAGGAAATTTGCGGGTGCGCCGCCGTAGAACTTGACCAGATCCATCGTCGCCATGGCCAAGCCGGCACCATTGACGACGCAACCGACGGTGCCCTCGAGCTTGATGAACGTGAGGTTGGCCTTGCGGGCCGTGACTTCACTGGCAGCTTCCGCGGTTTCATCGCGAAGGGCGGCGAGATCGGGGCGCCGATCGAGTTCGTTGTCGTCGATCGAGATCTTGGCATCGAGCGCCACGACGTCGCCCGCCGGCGTGGTGATCAGGGGATTGATTTCGACCAGAGTCGCGCCATTGCGAAAGAACACGTCGTAAACCTGTCCGAGAATTCTGGCGGCCGCTTTCACCTGGGGGAAAGCCGAATAGAGTTTGAGGGCGAGCCCCAGCGCTTGATGCGGCAACAGGCCATACCGCGGGTCGACAGCGAGGCGATGGATTTTCTCGGGCGTTTTGGCTGCCACCTCCTCGATGTCCATCCCGCCGGCCGGACTCACCATGAACAACGCACGTTGGCTTTCGCGGTCCAGGATGAGGCCGACGTAGCTCTCGGTGGCGATCTCGAGGGCGGGAACGACGAGCACCTTGGCAACGAGGAGGCCCTTGATTTTCATCCCCAGAATGGCGGCCGCGTGCTGGCGGGCCTCATCGGCGGTGGCCCCGAGCTTCACCCCGCCGGCCTTTCCGCGTCCGCCGGTGTGCACTTGCGCTTTGACAACGACCGGCCGACCGATCCGGACCGCAATCGCGGCCGCTTCGTCTGGCGTGGCGGCGACCCCACCCTCCGGCGTCGGGACGCCAGCGTTCTTGAGAATCTCGCGTGCTTGGTATTCGTGGAGGTTCACGTTCCCCCTTGTTCGGGCGATTCGAGTTTCTTCAGCTTGACAGAAGTGGGCAACGAAAATGGCGCGCGCCAAAGGTAGCAGGAGCCTTAAGCTCCAACAATACGCCAACTTAGCCGGTCGAGGTCAAGGTGGAGTCGGCGAGCTGACGGCTGGGGCAAGGAGTTCCCGGAGGTACGAAAACGCCTTCCCGAACTCGGCCAAGTCGCCTCGCTTCAAGGCCGCGTCCGCCCGCTCCAACCACGATCGTGCCTCTTCCATCCGAGCGGTGAGGTCGCTCCCTACCGGCTTCGGAGCGGCCTCCCCTCGGAGGTTGAGCCAAGCATCCTCGAAGTCCCGGCCGACACCCTGGCGGGGCCCCAGCGCGACGTTCACCAAAACCAGTCCGGTGTGACCGGTGGGTCCTATCGCATAACCGGGCTGGTAGGCGACGACGCTATCGCCCTTCAGGCCGTAACGGATCAGCCCAGGCTGGTAGTCCGACCCGGTGGCCTTGATCGAGTCCCGGAGCTGCTGAAAGAAGGGGAAGCGATCCCATCGGAGCTGTAGTTCTCTGGGCCCGAGAACCGCCCGTCCGGTGTCGACGAGTGCCAAGTGTGACCCATGTCCATCGCCGAACGGGGTGAGCAGGAGGCCCGAGACGTACTTCCCGGAGCCGTCGAGAAAGGGCACCCGATGGGGGTCGGCGCGATCGCCAACCGCCGGGAGTTGGTCGATTGGGTAACTGGCTCGGCCAATTCTGGCGATCGGCCGGCCGGTCCAGCCGTCGCCCTGGATGATCAGCGCTTGAATGGCGGCGGCCTCGATTGGGAACCCCAGCTCGCTGGCAATCGCCTCGGGGAGACTAGCGATTGGCTCGACGAGGGGGTCCGCGATCCGACTCCAGGTCGCCGAGAGCGAGTCGGCGTCGGCCCGGAGGTAGACCCGAGCGTCGCCACCCCGGGCCCGGATCACCCCGACAAAGCCTGCCCGCACATATGACCGGTCAAGTCCCCGCCAGGGAACCGACCGACTGGCCGGAAAGCGCTCAGCCGAGGCATAGCCGTCGGAGACCCAATACACTTCGCGGTCGACCACCACGACCCGCGGCCTGGACCAGTCGGCAAACGGCGCCACTCCCGTGAGCCGCTCGACCGGGTCGAGTCGCCAGGCGAGCCGCTCGTTCGCTCCGGCGCGGAGCACTCGGCCCACCTGCTGAGCCCAGGCAACCGCGATCCGGCGGGGGGTACTTCCGAGGGCCACCCCGGCCGCGCCGGTGCCGAGATCGTGCGAGGGGGCTCCCGGCATCGCGTGGTGTCTTGAGAGGGTGACGTAGGGGAGGAGCCCCGGGGTGAACGCCACATCGCCCCATCGCAGCGACAACACGCCGCCAGAGGGGCCAACCCGATCGTCAGCGACAGCCAGCAACACGGGGTCGCCGGTGCCGACCGACCGGAGAACGAACCAGACCCGAACCCGCCGCGATCCGGTTCGAACCACCCCGGGTAAGACGTCGAGGACGGCCGCGCTATCGGCCTCGGCGATTCGGGCGAGCGGGTCTGCGTCCCAGAGGGAAGGCTCGAGCCCCAACGTATCCGGGGTACTCTGACGCGACGAATCGAGCGCCGTGGTGACCGGGAGGCCGGGGACGGGGCCGACAACGGTTTGGACGCCGAAGGCCACCGTGTCGAGCCGCTGGAGCCGTTGCAGTTCCATCGCCGACAGCGGGGTTTCGACTGCCCTCGATTGGACGATGACACTCCCTCCCAAGATTGCGAGGCAGAGTCCGACCCATCCCGCCAGCGCCACCGTGAATCGGAGTCGAGCTCCCCAGAGAAACGTAAAGACCGCCGCCGTCGCGGAGAAAATGGCGACGACCTGGGCGACGGTGGTACGCAGCAAGAACTCGGCAGGCCCCAACGACGCGGCTTGGTCAGCCGCGAGCCGGTAGGGCGACAGGGCGTAGCCCCATCCGATCAGCAGAGCGCCGATGATCGCGAGAATGGCCACGTGCCAGCGGGCGGAGGCCATCAGGGAGAGGCGGCGATCCTCGATGGTCAGCGTTCCACCGATCAGGCTGATCACCAGGACGCCGAGAGCCGCCGGGAGGTACAACGCGACAGCTCGGTTGTATAACAGGTCCCAGAGGGGCAGCTTGGCGAGAAACAGGCCGAGGTCGACTTGGAGGAGCGGATCGGTGGCGCCGATGGTCACGCCGTTGGTGGCCAGTAGCACCGCGTGGAGCCACCGGCCGGTGCCCCCGCCGATGGCGATCCCGACCATCGTGGCGATCACGGCGACGACCCAATAGACCGCTCGCTCGGACACCCGCGAGAGCGGACCGTCGAAATCGCCAACCAGTTTGATCGCGCCTCGGGCGGACCAAGTGAAGTTCAGGAGAAACCAGCCGACGGCGACCACGATCCCGCTCGCCTCGAGCGCCCCGGCGAGGAGCGCAAACCGGGTCCCCACCAAGGCGGCGCTTTCGGAGACCCGCGCTTCCCACAGGCGGTTCGTGACGAAAACCGCCGTCCACTGGCCGACGACGAGCAAGGCCACCGTCGCCCCGAGAACCCAGGCGACATGCCGGCCCCGGGCCGCCATTGGGGTCACACCTCGACGCCCTGGTCCTTGAGCCAGGCGTTCATCTCGGCTTGGTATTGGTCGCGGGCGGATGGATTGCTGGCTTCGAAGCGCATCACCAGCACGGGTTGGGTATTGGATGGCCGCAAGAGAGCCCAACCATCGGGGTACGCGATTCGAACGCCATCGATGGTATTGACCTGGTAGCGAGCGCCAAAGTGCCGGGCGGCCCGTTCGACCAGCGCGAACTTGACCTCGTCGGGACAGTCGACTCGAATCTCGGGAGTCGCGAACGTCGAGGGGAGATCGGCGATCAGGCGCGCCAATCCCGGTGGCCCGGCGGCCACGATCTCGAGGATCCGGGCCGCTGCAAACAGGGCGTCATCGAAACCGAAGTAATCGCCACTGAAAAAAATGTGACCGCTCATCTCGCCGGCGAGGGGAGCTTGGAGTTCCTTCATCCGGGCCTTGATCAGCGAGTGCCCTGTCTTCCACATCTCCGGCCGGGCGCCAGCGGCCGTCAAGGCCTGCGGGAGCACCTCCGAGCATTTCACGTCAAAAATGACCGGCACCCCGGTCCCGAAACGGCGGACGGCGTCTCGCCCCAGAATGACGAGAAGCTGATCGCCATACAAGATGTTACCCCGCTCGTCGACCGCCCCGATCCGATCGCCGTCGCCGTCGAAGGCGATCCCCAACTCGGCCCCGCTCCGGCGAACCTCCCGTTGGAGGTCGATCAGGTTTTCGGGCACCGTGGGGTCGGGGTGGTGGTTCGGGAAGCTTCCGTCCGATTCACAGAAGAGTGGCACGACCTCGCAGCCCAGCGCCTGGAGGGTCCGGACGGCGATTAGACTAGCGACCCCGTTGCCACAGTCGACGACGACTTTGACGGACCGGTTGAGGTTGTGGCGCGCGACGATCGCTGCACGATACGCCTCGAGGACCGATCCGTTGGCTTGCTGACTCCCGACACCAGCCCGCCAGGTTTCGGCAACGATCGTGTCATACAGCTCGAGGATTCCGTCGCCGTGAATGGCCTCCCCCGCCAATACCATCTTGAAGCCGTTGAACTCGGGCGGGTTGTGGGACCCGGTGACTTGGAGTCCTCCCTCGGCACCGAGGTGGTGCACCGCGAAATACAGGGCTGGGGTTGGCAGCATTCCAACGTCGACCGCTGTCCCACCGCTCTCGGCGATCCCCCGCCGAATCCCCGCGGCGAGGGCGGAGCCCGATGGCCGATTGTCGCGACCGACCACGAGGGTCGGGGCCCGTCCCACCCGTCGCCAGGCCTCGGTCGCATAGGCGCGACCGAGCGCGGTTGCCAACGCCGGAGTGAGTTCGCGGTCGACGATTCCGCGGACGTCATATTGGCGAAAGATCGTCTTGGGGACGTTCATGGCAGGTCAGGGGCTCAGGCTGGAGGCCCGATCGAGGGAGGATCCCACGAACGCGCTGGCGGTGGCCGTGGTTCGGCTGACCATCGCTTGGGGAACCACGCCGAGGACCAGCACCAGCACGACCCCGATCCCGACCGCCCATCGGGCCGCGGCCGGCAACTCGACCTCGGCGTGGCTCGACTCGCTCACCGGGTCTTTCATGTAAATGGCGCGAACGATCGGGAGATAGTAGCCGGCGGAGATCAGGCTGGTCACCACCAACACGACGGCGAGGAACTGGTGATGCTCGGCGGTGACGGCGCTCAGGATCGCCCATTTCCCGATGAAACCGTACGTCCCTGGGAAGCCCAGCAACGAAAACATGCAGACCGCCAACGCGAAGGCCATCCACGGGCGCCGTTTGGCGAGCCCGGTAATGGAGTCGAGGGTCACGTCACGCTCACCGCCCCGCCCCAGCGCCGCCAACAAGCCGAAGGTCGCGATCGTGGTCAGGACGTACGCGGCGAGATAGAGCAGCGTGGCCGAGGCCCCTTCCCTGCTGCCGGGCCAAACGGCGGCGAGCAGATAGCCGGCGTGGGCCACGGAGCTGTAGGCGAGCATTCGTTTGATCGACCGCTGGGCCAGCGCGACCAGGTTGCCGAGGATCATCGAGCCGACGGCGAGGGCGCCAATGGCCGGTTGCCACGTGTCCACGGCCGACGGGAAGCCGACCATCAGTACTCGAATCAGCGCCAGAAATCCGGCCGCCTTGACGCCGGTGACCATGTACGCCGTCACCGGAGTCGGCGCGCCATCATACACGTCGGGGGCCCACATGTGGAACGGAACGGACGCCACTTTGAAGCCGAGACCGATGATCATCAGCATCAGCCCGAGGCCGGACATCGGCGAGATTCCGTGCTCCGCGATCGACGCCCCCACCGAAGTGAGCGCGGTCGACCCGGTGGCCCCGTAGGTCAGCGCGATTCCGTACAGCAGAAACGCCGACGCGAAGGCACCAACGAGGAAATACTTGAGGGCCGCCTCGGCCGACACCACGCTCCGGCGGTTGAAGCCCGCCAGGACGTACACCGGCACCGACATGATCTCGAGCCCCAGGAAGAGAACGATCAAGTCTTCGGCTCCAGCCAGGAACATCATGCCGGCCGTGGCCATCAGGAGGAGGGCGTAATACTCCGGGGCAATGAGGTCTTCGCGAGTGAGATAGTCGAGAGAGAGCAGCACCGCCCCGGCCGACGCGACGAGGATCACGAGCAGAGCTGCGAACCGGTAGCCGTCGAGGGCCACCATGTGGGCCCCGCCGGCCGGGGTAGCTCCGCTTCGCCAGAGCACCACCAGCGCGGCGATCGCCAGGAGAATCCCACCCAAGGAGAGCAACCCGGCCAGCCGCGAATCGGCGGCGGTCTTGTGACGCCAGGCATTGACGAGGAGCACGATGACGGCGACCGCGCTGATCACCAACTCGGGCACCATTGCCAGCATCACCCCGCTCGGCGTTCGGAGGTCGAGGGCGGTCATTGATCCGCCTCCTTGACGGGCCGCACGGTTTCGCCGACGATCGGCTGGCCGCCCTTGACGGTCTGGATGTATCGCTTGGCCGCCGGCTCCATCCGGTCGAGGACCGGTTTGGGATAGAGGCCCATCCAGACGATTCCGGCGACCAACGGGAGCAGGACGGCGAGTTCCCGCCGGGTCAAGTCGGGGATCGACTCGTTGTCGGGCTTGTCCAGCTTGTTGAAAATCAGGCGCTGCAAGGCCCAGAGCAGGTAGGCTGCGGCAAAGATCACTCCGGTCGTGGCGATCCCGGTGGCAATCGGGAACGCCTTGAAGCTCCCGACCAACACCAGGAACTCGCCGATGAAACCGTTCAATCCCGGGAGTCCGATCGAGGCCAACGCCACGATCGTGAGGATGAGGCTGAAGAGCGGCACGACCCGGGCGATGCCCCCGTAGGCGTCGATTTCGCGGGTGTGTCGCCGCTCGTAGAGCATCCCGATCAGAAAGAAGAGAGCGCCGGTCGAGAACCCGTGGCCGATCATTACCATCAGGGCTCCCTGGACACCTTGGACCGAGGCGGCCCAGATCCCCAGCATCGCGAAGCCGAGGTGACTGACTGAGGAGTACGCCACCAGCTTCTTGATGTCGGGTTGCACCATCGCCACGAGCGCACCGTAGACGACTCCAACGACGGCAAGGGTGACGACGATCGTTGTCACCGCATCACTGAACGCGACCGACGGAAAGAATGGGATTGCGAAGCGGAGGAATCCGTAGGTACCCATCTTCAGCAGAATGCTCGCGAGGATCACGCTGCCGGCGGTCGGCGCCTCGACGTGGGCATCGGGCAGCCACGTGTGGAACGGGAACATTGGGACTTTGATCGCGAACGCCAGGAAAAACGCCAGGAAGAGCCATGGCGCCAACCGCTCGATCATCGGGGCGTCGACGTTGGCGAGGAGATGGAAGTACGAGAACGAGACTTGCCCGGTGACGACGGCGGCTCCGCGAACCATGACCAGGATCGCCACCAGCATCAGAAGCGAGCCGGCCATCGTATAGATGAAGAACTTGAGGGTGGCATAGAGGCGATTCTTGCCGCCCCAGATCCCAATCAAGAAGTACATCGGGACCAGCATCACCTCCCAAAAGACGTAGAACAAGAACATGTCGACGGCGATGAAGACGCCGATCATCCCGGTCGTGAGGACCAGTAGGAGGGCGTAGTACGCTGGCTCTTTCTCGGTGATGTTGTTAAAGCTCCCCAGCACACAGAGCGGCATCAGGAGCGTCGTCAACAAGACCATCATCAAGGAAATGCCGTCGATGCCCACCGCGTAGGAGATTCCCCATTGCGGAATCCACTTGAACGCCTGCACCAGCTCCATGGTGCCGGACGAGGTGTTGACGCTCCACCAGAGCCCAACCGACACCAGGAACAAGGTGACCGTGATCGCGAGGGCCGCATGTTTGGCGATCGCCTTCGGCAACGCCACCACCAGCAGGGCACCACCGAGGGGAATGGCCAGCAGGGCATGGAGGACCCAGCTGTTGTAATGGATCGAGCCCAGGAACTCGTTCATCGAGACCCTACCGAATCACCGAGTGGACCAACCAGACCGCGCCCACCAGGAAGACCAGGACGTAAAACCCGAGCTGCCCCGATTGGAGGCGCGAGCCGAGCCAGCCGAGCCCTCGCGCCAGCCCGGCCGAGCCGTTCACGCCGGCACCATCGATGACTCCCTGATCGACGAAACGCCAGAGGACGAACCTCGAAATCCCCATCAGGGGCCGGACGATGGCGGCATGATATAACTCGTCGATGTAATACTTGTTGAAGAGCACCTTGGCGAATCCGAGCTCGGCCGGGGCCACCCGAGCCGTCGGGATCGGCGCGGCGAGGGTGGCCCGGTATCCCGCGACCAGACCGAGGGCCGCGATCACGATCGCCACGGCGATCAGGGCGTATTCGGTGGCCCCGTGCGGCAACTGCACCGGCATCAGACTCGCCGCGGGAGCCACCACCGGCTCGAGCCATTTCTCCAGACCATGATGCGGCGGCGTGGGCCAGAAGGACGGGAGGTTGATCGCGCCGCCGATCACCGTCAGCAGGCCCAGCACCATCAGCGGACCGGTCATGACCATGGGGGCCTCGTGGAGGTGCTCCCGCTCCGCTGCACCGGTCCGGTTCTCCCCGAGAAACGTCATCGCGATGAGCCGCATCATGTAGAAGGCCGTCATCAAGGCGGCCGCGACGCCGAGGGCCCAGAAGAGGTAGTAGACGGGTTCCTGTGCGGCGCGCCCGAACGCGGAAGCCAGGATCTCATCCTTCGAGAAAAAGCCCGAGAACGGCGGCACCCCCGCGATGGCCAGGGTGGCGAGAACCATCAGAACAAAAGTGACCGGGAGGTACCGCTTGAGCCCACCCATGTTCCGCATGTCCTGGGCATCGTCATGACTGTGGGTGGCGTGGTAGGCATGATGCATGGCGTGGATCACGCTTCCTGAGCCGAGGAACAACAGGGCCTTGAAGAACGCGTGAGTCACCAAGTGGAAGATTCCCGCCGAGTAGGCGGCGGAGCCGACCCCGAGAAACATGTAGCCCAGCTGCGATACGGTGGAGTACGCGAGCACCCGCTTGATGTCGTTCTGCCGGAGCCCGATCGAGGCGGCAAAGATCGCGGTGACCGCCCCGACGCCCGCCACGACCGCACTCGAGAACGGAGCCATCGCGAACAGCACGCTGGTCCGAACGACCAGATAGACGCCGGCCGTCACCATCGTGGCGGCGTGGATCAGCGCCGAGACCGGGGTGGGGCCGGCCATCGCGTCGGGAAGCCAAGTGTAGAGCGGAATCTGGGCCGACTTGCCGGCGCATCCGAGGAACAGGAACAGGGTGATCGCCGTGACGGTGGCCCCACCTGCCGCGAGCGTCGCTGGCGCGAGGTTGCTGATCTCGGCGAACTCCAGGGTCCCCAGCGACCAGAAGAGCAGGAACATCGCGATCATGACGCCGAAGTCGCCGATTCGGTTCACGATGAACGCTTTCTTCCCGGCATCCGCGTTGGCTTTGTCCTGGTACCAAAACCCGATCAGCAGGTAGGAACACAGGCCGACCCCTTCCCAACCGACGAACAGCACCGGCAGGCTCGAGCCGAGGACCAGCACCAGCATGAAGACGACGAACAGATTGAGATAGGCGAAGAAGCGAGCGTACCCGGGATCCGCCCGCATGTAGCCGATGCTGAAGACGTGGATCAGGCTTCCCACGCCGGTGACCACCAGCACCATCACCAGCGAGAGCTGATCGACCTGGAGGGCCAGATTCAACTCGAGTGCCCCCGCCCCAATCCAGGCCCAGAGGGGGACGATGATCGCCTCAGCCGGCGGCTTCGACCAGAGGCCCCCGAAGACCAGGGCGGCGACCCCGAAAGCGGCGATCAACACGCCCGGGCCCACGACCGAAACGATTCCCTTCGCGTTCGGCTTCGCCAGTGCCAAGCCCCCGTTCACCAAGAAACCGAGGAACGGGAGTGCGACCGTGAGCCAGATCCAGGATGGGTGCATCAGCCCTGCAGCAAGTTCATGGTCTTGAGGTCAACCGACTTGGTGTGCCGGTAGATCGCCAATATGATCGCCAATCCGACGGCCGCCTCCGCGGCCGCCACCGTCATCACGAAGAACACCATCACCTGACCTCCGAATCCGTGCGCCGTGGACAGCGCCACGAACGACAGGTTGACGGCGTTGAGCATCAACTCGATACACATGAACAGGATGATCGCGTTGCGCCGGATCATCACACCCACGGCGCCGATAGTAAACAGGATCGCGGAAAGGATGAGCGAGTGGCTCAAGAGCATCTAGAGCTTCCGTTTCGCAAGGACGACTGCTCCAACCGCCGCCGCCAGGAGAAGAATCGAGGTCATCTCGAAGGGAACCAGATACGTCTCGAACATGGGCCGGGCGACGCTGCCGATGGCGTTGCTGAAGGCCGCGGCCGACTGGACTTCACCCGCTCCCGGCAGTGCGTTCAGCGGACTGCTCGCGGCGGCCAATCCCAGCTTCGTGGCCAAACCGGCAACGGAGGTGCCTCGAACCGCCAGCAGGGCGACAAGCAAACCCGCCCCGAGCAGCACCGCGACCAGAACCACCGGTCCGCCCTTGAGGTCGGAGCTTTCGCTCCGGCCCAGATTGAGGAGCATGATGACGAACAGGAAGAGGACCATGACCGCGCCCGCGTACACCAGCACCTGCATGGCTGCGATGAACTGGGCATAGAGCAGGACGTAGATGCCGGCCAGCGCGAACATCGTCGAGACGAGCCACAGGGCCGACGGCACCGGATGCTTTTGGGTGATGCAGAGAACCGCCGAGACGACGGCGGCGACGGCCAAGGTGTAGAAGACGAACTCAGTCATCATTGGCCTCGGACGTCCGCCGGATCCCACAAGGTCGAGACGGCGTGGGTCTGCGACGTCAGTCGCTCCAGATCGTAGACGAAACGATCCCGACTATATTCGGCGTTCTCGAAGTGTACCCCGACGTGGATCGCCTCTTCCGGACACACCTCCTGGCAATACCCGCAGAAGACGCATCGGAACTCGTCGATCTCGTAAATCAGGGGGTATCGGTTCCCTTCCTCATCCTCGCCCGGCACCAGCTTGATGCAGTTGGCCGGACAAATCTGGGGGCAGAGCCCGCACGCAACGCACATCGAGCGGCCCTGCTCGTCAGCGAGCATCCGGTGGGTTCCCCGCCACCGCGAGGCGATGGCGTATTCCCCTCGCGCATCGGCGGTGCTCCGCTCCTCGGGATACTGCATCGTCACCTTCGGCTGGAACATGTGCTTGAACGTCAGCGCCATGCCCTTGAGGGTAGCCCGGACGTAGCTCGTCTCCGCCTCGGGCCGTTTCATCACCTTGACGCCGATCGCCATGGTTAGCTCCTCGCTCCGGCGGGGGCCTGGCGCCGATAGGAGCCGGAGAGAATGGTTCCGCGGTCGAGGATGAAGAACACCACGTAACAGAGGACCGCGTTGAGGCCGAACAGCAACAAGGCCTTGGTCTTCGGGGCGGTGATTCCACCGACCGACTCGATCCCCCACACCGCGACGCCGATCACGACGAGGTAGATCAACGCCAGCGGAATCATGAACTTCCAGCCGAGCGCCATCAACTGGTCGTACCGGAAGCGCGGCAACGTCCACCGGATCCACATGAACAGGAAAAGGAAAAAGAAAGTCTTCACGAACATGGTCGCGCCGGTGGCCACCGCCGCCATCGCGCTCCCGGTCTCGTCCCACCGACCGGGCAGATCCCAGCCGCCGAAGAAGAGAGTCGCCATCATCGCCGACATCGTGACCATGTTGGCGTACTCGGCGATGAAGAACATCGAGAACTTCATGGCGCTGTATTCGGTGTGGTACCCGGCGATCAACTCCGACTCGGCCTCGGGGAGGTCGAATGGCAATCGGTTGGTCTCGGCGAAGCCGGCCACCAGGAACACGAAGAAGGAAAGGGTCAGGGGCAGCACGAACCAGAGACCCTGCTGCTGGGCCCGGATCACTTCGCTGAACGTGGCGTTGCCGGCCAGCAGCAGCACCGGCACCAGACTCATCCCCATCGCCACCTCGTAGGAAATCATCTGGGCGCTCGAGCGGAGTCCCCCCAATAGGCTGTACTTGCTGTTCGAGGACCACCCGGCCAGGGCGATCCCGTAGACGCCCAGGGAGCTCACCGCCAGCACGAAGAGGAAACCGATCGGAAGGTCGGCGACCGCCATCGGCATCGGTCCATGATGAGCGACGAAGCCGAGCAGCGGCAGGCGAACCTCGAAGTCGACATTCACCGGCGCGGCCCACGGGATGACGGCCGACAGGCACATCGCCGGGATGAAAGCCATCGCCGGGGCCAGGATGAACAAGAAACGGTTGGCCTCGGCGGGATAGGTCTCTTCCTTGACGATGTTCTTGAGCCCGTCGGCGAGCGGTTGGAGCAGCCCGGCGTACCCGACCCGGTTGGGTCCTCGCCGATTCTGCATCCAGGCCGACACCTTCCGCTCCATCAAGGTCAGCAGCGCGACGCCGACCATGACCACGGTGAAAACGACGATGATCTTGAGGACCGAGAGCAGCAGGAACCCCTTCGTCTCCGGCGTCATCGGGCCCCCGCCGGCGCGCCGGTGAGGACCCGTCCGGTGTGACCGAGATCGCCGTAAGTCAGGCCCCCCAGGGCCGGGAGGAAGCCGCCCAGCGCTTCGAACGCGGCGGCGGCGCTGGTCGGAACGGCGTCCGCTCGGGCGAGGTGAGCCGCTTCCGCCGCGATCCACCAGGCGGGACGGGCCATGCCGGGCGCCGGCTTGGCCTGGAAGTACCGCTGCATCCGGGAATCGCGGTTCAGGTAGGTGCCATTTTCCTCCACCATCGTGGTCGTCGGGAGAATGAGCGCCCACTCGCTCCATCGGTCGTCATCGACGGTCCCGAGGCCGACCACCGCTCGGGCCCGACTCACGGTCGCGATCTCCTCATCGGTCAGGTCGGCGTCGAGCACCACGACCACGTCGGCGCTCCCAGCGGCCGCGACCGTCTGACTCCAGTCACCGTCGTATCCCGCAAGGGTGGCGCCGGCCAGATTCGGTACTCGTTGCCGGCGGAGCGCGAGATTCGGAATCCCGGCGAGCGGCGCCTCGTCGCCGAGAGGAACCTTGATGGCCGCGGCGACCCCGGCGCCGCCGAACAGCTGGCGGACGAAGCCGAGGGATTCGGTGGAGGCACGACCGGAGGCGAGGATCACGGCCTGCTTGGCGCCATTGACCACTAGAGCGAAACGGGCCAATGCCTGCTCCCAGTCGGTGGGGACGAGCTTGGCGCCGACCCGGACCAGGGGGGCTTCGATTCGATCGCCCCGGTTCATCCATCGGTAATCGGCCCGTCCGACGTCGCACATGAAATGGCGATTGACGTCGAGGTTCGGTCGGGGCCGCAGCCGGACCACCACATCGTCCCGAGTGTCGACCATGATGTTGCAGCCCTGGGTGCAGCCGGGGCAGATGCTCGCGGTCTTGTCGAGGTCCCAGGCTCGGGCTTTGTGGAGAAAATCTTTCGAAATCAGGGAGCCGACTGGGCAGAGGTCGACCACGTTGCCGGCCCAGGGGTGGGTCAGCGCGTGGTTGGGATCGATCCCGATGGAGGCGCGATCACCCCGCTCCGAGACGTTCAGCACCGCCTCTTCCGCCACGTCCTCCATGAAACGAACACAGCGGGTACAGAGGATGCATCGGTTGGGCACGTAGAGGACGTCCGGCCCAAACTCCTCGACCGGATTGTACCGCTTGGCGTAGTCGGCGTAGCGGGTTCCGGCCCGGCCTTCTTGGAACACGTAGTCTTGGAGCTCGCACTCGCCTGCTTGGTCACAGATCGGGCAGTCGAGCGGGTGATTGATCAGCAGAAATTCGAGCACCGACTCGCGGGCCTTCTTGGCTTTCTCGTTGTTCACGTGGACGACGTTGCCGTCCGCCACGGCGGTGACACACGCCGGCATCAGTTTCGGCGCGTTCTCGACATCGACCAGGCACATCCGGCAGACCGCCGGCGACGGCAGCGAGGGGTGATAGCAGTAGTGCGGTACCAGGACTCCAGCCTGCTTGGCGGCCTCGATGATCGTAGTCCCTTTGGGGACCGCCACGTCGATCCCTTCGATCGTCACGGTGACGAGGTCGCTCATACCGCCGCCAACGCCGGCGCTTTGGTCCGGCTCAGGTAGGCGTCGAACTCCTCGGGAAACTTCTGAATCCCGCTCACGATCGGCGCCGCGCAGGAGTCGCTCAACACGCAAATCGTCCGCCCCGTCATCTGTTCGGAGAGGTCGAGCAACAGATCGAGGTCCTCCCGCTTGCCCAGTCCTTGGAGGATCCGTTCGAGAATCTTGGTCGTCCAGGCGGTGCCCTCCCGGCACTGGGTGCATTGGGCGCAGGACTCATGGGCATAGAACTTGGCGAGTCGATAGATCTCGTAGACGATGTCGGCGGAATCGTCCATGACGATGAACCCCGCCGACCCCAGCATCGAGCCCTGCTCGACGATCCCCTCGTAGTCGCAGAGCGAAGCCTCGGCTTCGGCCGCGTTCATGATCGGTACCGACGAGCCGCCCGGGATGACCGCCTTCAACCGCCGCCCCGGCCGCATCCCACCAGCCAGCTCGTGGATCAGGTCCTTCATCGGGAACCCCATCGTGATCTCGAAGTTGCCGGGCTTCATCACGTGGCCGCACACCGAAAAGAGCTTGCTCCCGGTACTCTTCGGATTCCCGAGACAGAGTCCCTTGTGCCAGGCACCTCCTCGGGTGAGGATGTGCGGAACGACGGCGAGGGTCTCGACGTTATTGATCGTCGTCGGCATCCCGAAGAGACCCGCCTGGGCCGGAAACGGGGGCTTGATTCGGGGATTGCCGCGTTTCCCCTCGATCGAGTTCATCATCGCGGTTTCTTCGCCGCAGATGTAGGCTCCGGCCCCTCGGTGCAGGACCATGTCGATCCGCTTACCCGACCCGAAGACGTCGGCGCCAAGCGCCCCGTTGGCGTAGGCGTCCTCGACGGCCGCCACCATGATTTTCCATGGTTCGGTGAACTCGCCGCGGATATAGATGTAGCAGCGCTCCGCGCCGATCGCGTACGAAGCCATCGCGCAACCTTCGATCAGCTGGTGGGGCGTCCACCGCATGATCTCCCGGTCCTTGAACGTGCCCGGCTCCGACTCATCGGCGTTGCACACCAGATAGTGGGGCTTGCCGTCGCCCTTGGGCATGAAGCTCCATTTGAGGCCGGTCGGAAAGCCGGCGCCTCCCCGCCCCCGGAGCCCCGAGATCTTGACCTCGTCGATGATCGCTTCGGGCGTCAGGGCGAGCGCCCTCTTGAGGCCCTCGTACCCGCCCCGCTTGATCCAGCCAGCGTAGCTCCGGGCCTCGGCGTCCCCGAAATACTTCGAGAGGACGACGGTTTCCTTGGGATGGGATGGATGGGGATAACCCATTACGGATACCTCGCGAGAATACCGGGAACCCGCTCCGGGGTCACGCCGTCATGAAAGTCATCCCCGATCATGACCGGCGTCGGGAAGCCGCAGGCGCCGAGACATTCGACCTCGATGACGGTGAACCGTCCGTCCTCGCTGGTCGCGCCCAACTCTCCGCAGCCCGTCGCCTTGAGGATGGCCTGCTGGACCTCGTCCGAGCCGCAGAGGTGGCAGGGGGAGGTCCCACACACCTGCACGAAATGACGGCCCACGGGGTGCAGATGGTACATGGTGTAGAAGGTGGCCACGCCGCGGACATAGGCTGGCGTGAGACCGAGCACTTCCGCCACCTCGGCGAGCGCCGGCGGTGAGATCCAGCCCCGCGCCTCCTGCACCATCCACAGCGCGGGCAGAAGACAGGCCTGCTTGGTCGGATAACTGGGGAAGAGAGCCTCGAGCTTGGCGTTGGTTTCGCCCACGAAAACCGGCTCGTGAGGAGCGTCATGTCGGTGCGAGCCCGCCCCGGATCCGTTGCCACTCATCGATCGATCTCTCCCATGACAATATCGACACTCGCGTTGATGGCGATCACATCGGACAGTAAGGCGCCCTCGCACAGCTTGGGCAGGCAGGCCAGGTTGATGAACGATGGCGGCCGGATCCGCCACCGGACCGGCTTGGCGGTTCCGTCGGACACGAAGTAGTAGCCCAGCTCCCCCTTGGGATTCTCGATCCCAAAGTACGCCTCCCCGACTGGGGCGGCGACGCCCTCCATCACCTGCTTGAAGTGATGGATCATCGCCTCCATGTCGCTCATCGCTTGAGTTTTGGGCGGGAGGATCACCCGATGATCGCTGGTGTTGATCGGAGCCCCCTTGAGGCGTCCCAGGCGATCGAGAGCTTGTACGAGGATTCGGTTGGCCTGATACATCTCCTCGAGACGAACCCGATAGCGGTCGTAGATGTCGCCATGCTCGCCGATCGGAACATCGAAGTCGTAGGTCTGGTATCCGAGGTACGGACGATCCTTGCGAACGTCGTAGTCGACGCCGCTCGCCCGGAGCATCGGGCCAGACAACGAGTAGTTGATCGCCTCGTCCGCCGAGATGACGCCGACCCCCTGAGTCCGCCCGCACCAAATCGAGTTGCGGGTGAACATGGTGTCGACTTCGTCGAGGGTGTTCGGAAACGTTTGGCAGAAGTCGCGGAGGCCGGCCTCCCAACCCTCCGGCACGTCCGCCATCATCCCACCGACCCGAGTGAGGCTGGTCGTCAGGCGAGCCCCCGTCCACGCTTCCTGGAGGTTGTAAATCCGCTCCCGCTGATAGAACGACCAGAGGAACGGTGTAAAGGCGCCCAGGTCGATCCCGGTGGTCCCGAGCCAGACCAGATGGGAAATGATCCGACTCATCTCGCAGGCGATCACCCGAAGCACCTGACACCGCTCGGTGATCTCGACTCCGATCAACTTCTCGGCGGCCAACGCGAGACAGACGTTGTTGGCCATCGGCGAGAGGTAGTCGGTGCGATCGGTGAGCGGAATGATCTGATTGTAGTGCCGGTACTCACCCAGCTTTTCGAAACCCGAATGGAGGTACCCGACGTGTGGGATGCAGCGCCGGACCGTCTCCCCCTCCAGCTCGAGCACCAGCCGGAGGACTCCGTGGGTGGCAGGATGCTGGGGGCCGATGTTCACCAGCATGTGCTCGGCCCCGAACTCGTCGTCGGAACCCTTCCGGGTCGACAACGGCGCCCGAGTGGGCCGGCCGGCGGCATCCAGGCTCGGCGTCGCCAGGGCCAGTTCCACCGTCCGAGTGCTCATCGAATCTCGCCCCGTTCGCCAGCCGCTAGTCGTCGCTTCATGTCGTCGGGAAGCTCGTCGAACGCGTCGGCGATGGTGAGCTCCTCCATCGAATAGTGGGCCTCTGGGTTGGCGGCCAGCGCCTGCCGAGTCTGCTCCGCTCGGGTGAAGTTCCCGCGGAGCGGAAAGTCTTTACGCAGGGGGTGCCCCTCGGCGTAGGTGTCCCACATCAGAATCCGACGGAGGTCGGGGTGGCCGCGGAAGGTGACGCCGAACATGTCGTAGACCTCCCGTTCGAGCCAATCCGCACCTCGCCATAGATCGTAGACCGAATCGACCACCAGTGGCGCGGATTTCATGAGCGCCACTTTGATCCGGAGATCGGCCTTGCGACTCAGCGACCGCAGTTGATAAACCACTTCCAGGGGATGCTCAGGATCGCGATAGTCGACGGCGGTAATGTCGGTGAGGTAGTTGTACTCCTGGCCCGGCGTGGTCTTGAGCCACGCCAGCACCTCGTGGGACCGGGTTTCGGTCACCCACACGATCGAGTCGCCGCAGGAGACCATGGATCGCTCGATCGCGGGTCCAAACGCGGCCGTAAGCGCGACATCGGCGCTGAGCGGGGCGGTCGCGGCGCTCATGCCGAGCGCGTCTGGTGCACCGAGTTGCCGAACGGCTCGGAGATCTCATCGATCTTCTCCGGGTCCATGAAGAATCCTCGGTCGTCCATCAGGAACTCCTGGCGGAGCGTCGGATCGCTGATCGACTCCCCCTTGATCTTCTTCTGGAGAAGCATGATCCCATACATCAGGCCTTCAGGCCGCGGCGGGCAGCCCGGCACATAAACATCGACCGGAATGATCGTGTCGATCCCCTGCACCATCGCGTAAGTGTCGAAGATGCCCCCGGTCGAGGCGCACGCCCCCATCGAGATCGACCATTTCGGCTGGGGCATCTGGTCCCAGATCCGCCGAATGATCGGTGCCAGCTTGAACGGCAGGCGACCGGCACAGATCAGGACGTCGGCCTGGCGCGGCGAAAAGCTCATCCGCTCCATTCCGAATCGAGAGATATCGAATCGGCCAGCGGCCGTCGCCATGAACTCAATGGCGCAACAGGCCGTGCCGAAGGGCATCGGCCACAAGGAGTTGGCGCGGCCCCAATTGACCAGGAAGTCGAGGCGGGTCGTGATCCAGTTCGGCGACACCGCCGGGACTTCGGTGGTGTCGACGCTCGCAGGCGGTATCAATCCCATTGGAACGCACCTCGTTTCCAGACATACACGTAGCCGGCTCCCAGGATCCCGACAAACACCAGCATTTCGAGGAGGAGGAGCCCGCTGATGTCCTTGAGCTGCTGGAACGCCACCGCCCACGGGATCATGAAAACCGTTTCGATGTCAAAGATGATGAAAAGCATCGCGACCAGGTACCACTTCAGCGAAAACCGATCGCGGGCATCCCCCAGGACCGGGATTCCGGATTCGTAGGGCGCGATCTTAGTAGCGGTTCGACGAAAACTCGAAAACACGTGGGACACCACGATCATCAGGATCGCGTTCGCCACGACGAAGGCGATCAACACCAGAACTGGGACGTACGACCGGAGCATGGGCGCCAACCCGATGTCTGAGGGTGGTGCGTTTCGTTGCTAATGACCGGCAGGAGCGACCTCGTGAAATAATTCACGAGTCAGAAACGAATCTAACCGGAGCCGAAACCGAGTTCAACCCGAAACCTCCGCTGCAAATGCCGACGCTGGTTGCAGTTACACGGAGCACCGACACCCGGGGGTCGCTAGGGCGTGATGTCGTACACCTGGAGAGCGGGCGAGCCGGGATTCTTCGCGGCAAAGACGTAGAGTCGACCGCCGATTTCGGCCACGGTCCCCGTATGAAGGCCCTCGGTGACGGCCGCAAAACCGTGCCGGAGGGGTCGGGCCGGATTGGCCAGATCGTAGACGTAAAGGCCGGCCCCGGCGAGACGCTCCGCGGTGGCCACCAGCCACTTGCCGTCGGGCGTCACCTCGAGGTCGCTGACCGTCCGGATGAGCGGGTTGACGATCGAATCGGTCAGCACCGGGATCGCGCCGGCCACGTTCCAGACCTTGATCGCGTTGCCGAATCCGACTCCATTCCTGGCCAGACCACCCCAGGTCCCGGAATATCCGAACTGGCCGTGAATCCAAAGGTCGGAGCCCCACCGCTCGGGGACGTTGCCGCCGCCTCCTAACGGTTGCAGGGTCACCGGATCGAGCTTCCAGAAGCCGCTCACGATGTCACTCGCCCACAGCGCCCCATTCGCGAGCATGACCCCCCAGACCGAGGTATTGCCCGGGCCGCCCGGCTCGACCCGCGCTCGGATCCGGGACGAGAGATCGCCTGCGAGGGTACCCGAGACGTCCAACGCCACCACTCCGCCGTTGTAGAAGGCCGCGTAGAGAGTCTGGGCGGCCTCATCCATCCAGAGGTTGTGGACCCCGGCGCCTGGAATCCGAAGCGACGCGACTTCCCGGGGCGCCGCCAAATCGGTGACGTCCACGACGTGGAGGTCGCCGGAGGTCGAGGTAAAACTGGCGGCCGGCCCCTCTTGCCCGACAAACAAGTAGCGACGCTCGCCGGTGGTCGGGTTGTGAAACCACCAGGCGTTGTGGACCGCCGGACCTCCTGGCACGCCCGACGCGCTGGTAACGAGTCGACTGATCTCCACGGGGTTGGAGGGTGAGCCGCCTTTGCGGCCATCGCCAACGTCGTAAACGATGACGCCGGTGTTCCAGGCGCAGACGAAGGCAATGCCAGCTCGGACAAAGGTATCGTGAATGCCATAGTCCGGTGGGATCGGGACCTCGCGGAGGATGACCGGGTTGAGGGTGACGGGCACCGCTTCCAGCGAGAGATTCAGCACCGCCGTCTCGGCGGAGACCCGAACGGTTTGGGGGCCAACGCCCCCGAGCCGGACCCTCGCGTTCGCCACGCCCTGCCCATTGGTCGGCGCCGAGGCGAGGATCGAGCCGCCGCCGGCGATCACCTCCCAACTGAGCGCCCGCCCGGACACCGCCGCTCCCCCCTGCATTACCTGGACGCGAAGCCCGACCGGAAGCTCGGTTTGCGCCGGGCCCCGCTGCTGGTCACCACCCAGGGGCGTTAGCTGAATCGGTGGCGGACCCGGTGGGGGAATGACCCCGGGCCCAACGGGGGCCGAACACCCCGCAAAGGTCGCCAGGCCGATGGCGCCCCAACAGGAACGCCCGCGCCGCCCCCACTGCTTGTCGAATCTCAACGCGAACCCCCGTGATGGCTGGCCGAGATCGTGTTCGCCGGCGCCAACCCATACTCGCCCATTCGATGACCCGCCATGCGCCATCCCACCCGGACTCCCACGCTCACGCTGCGGACCGCGCGGGTACCATACTGATCGAGGGTCCGAAAGAGGCCCGGTCCGACATCGACCACCTGCCCGAAGGTCCCCTCGACAAACGGATGCACTTCGGCAAGCCGCGCTACCGGATCGATCGCCCCACCGACGCCGAACGTGTGGAGGGTCCATCGAGTGATCCCCAGGATCGAGTTTTCCAGGTGGGGCCGGGCCGCGCGAAACGGCGTGAGTCGCTCCTCCTCGGGCCGCTCCGATCGTTCGAACCGGTAGTAGAGACGGACCCGGCGGGGTTGCCAAGCACCTTCCGCCAGAAACGACCGAAACACGAAGAACCCCTCCAGCTCCGAGGTTCGAGCGAATTCGAGGAGCCCGTAGAGCCGCTGATCCCGAGCTCGGTAGCGCAGACCGAAGTGGACCTTCCGCTGGAGTGGTCCGGCACCCTGACGATGCTCCGGGGACACCACCCGCGCCACCGAGACGGACGCCGTGACGTCACGAGTCGGCGCCAGAGTTCCCCGGGCCGACCAGGAATCCCCGAACCGGGCGATCCGGGGCCACTGCCCGGGCCGTTCCGGTTCATCGCCATTGAAGATCGAGCCCTCCAACAGGATCCCCCCGGCTTGCAACTGGCCAGTCAACATCGCTCGCTCGAGGATTTGCGCCCAATGATGGTTGACCGGAAACCGGGCGATGGGGCGGCTCATCGGATCGTCCGAGCCGAAGGCGACGAAACCTTTCCCGGCGACGAGGGCCGCGCCGCAGCGGGTGCCACCCGTCGAACAGCTCCACCGGCGCGTCACCCCGACCACCAACTCGTGGCCGTACGTGTGGGGATGCCGGCGATCGACGAAACCCTCCCCCCACATCCCCGCCGTCAACTCACCGTCCGGAATCGTGAGCCCCTCGAGATTCAAGGTCGCCACGGCGAAGGCGCTCCTCCACCCGAGGTGAGCGACGACGACTGGCTGGACCAGCCGCCATTCGGTGAGGGTGGTCCGCTCCGGAGTCGGATCGACCGCAGTCCCGATGAGGAGGGCCGCTGCCGACACCTGGACACTGACCTGCATCAAAACCATTCCACCTTCATCGCGAGGGCGGAGTCGTCGAATCGGCGGAGGGCATCGTGGGTCGAGCGGGTCCCGGCGACCATCCAATCAAAGAAAAACTGCGCCGCGTGGAGTTTCCCATCGTAGAAGGCCGGAGTCGGATCGACCCCTCGCTCGAGCCCACGGTGCGCGGCGAGAGCTTGCTCGACCCAGAGCCAACCCACAACGGTGTGGCCGAAAACGACGAAATACGGAAACGCATTCGCCGCCGTTCGTTCGAGATCGCGGGCCGCCAGCAGGGTTCGGGTCGTTGCGTCGAGCTCTCGGGCGGCGCGACTGAGCGCGATCCCCAACCGCTGAAGTCGCAGGTCCATGACGCTTTCCGCCTCCTCCGCGGCACCTTGAATTCGGTCGAGCAGGAGTTGAACCCCGCCACCGTCGTCCTGGCGCACTTTCCGATTCAGGAGGTCGAGCGCCTCGATGCCGTCGGTCCCCTCGTGGATGGCGTTGAGCCGATTGTCGCGATAGAGCTGTTCCACCGGGTACTCGCGACTGTAGCCGTAGCCCCCCAGCACTTGAATGGCGAGGTCGTTGGCCGCGAGGCAGAACTCCGACGGCCATCCCTTGGCGACCGGGGTGAGGAGGTCGAGCAGGCGATTCGCGTGACGACGGGCCTCCTCGGTGGCCCCGGTCCGCTGCTCGTCCACCAACCGGGCACAGTAAAGGGCGAGCGCCAATCCGCCCTCGACATAGCACTTTTGCGTCAGAAGCATCCGGCGAACGTCGGGGTGCTCAATGATCGGGACCGGGGGCCCGGCGGGATCCGGCGCGGCGAGCGGGCGGCCCTGGGGCCGGTTCCGGGCGTACTCGAGGGACGCCAGATACCCGCGGTAACCCATCATCACGGCGCCCATCCCGACGCCGATCCGGGCCTCGTTCACCATGGGAAACATGGCGGCGAGGCCGCGATGGGGTTCGCCAACGAGGTAACCAATGGCCCCAGGGGCGCCTAACGGCTGGTATCGTCCGTCACCGAGGTTGAACACGGTGTTGACCGTGCCGCGATACCCCATCTTGTGATTGAGGCCGGCGATCGAGACGTCATTGCGGTCGCCACAGGTGCCATCGTCCCGCACCAGGAACTTCGGGACGATGAAGAGCGAAATCCCCCGGCTGCCCGCGGACGCCCCGTCGATTCTGGCGAGGACGAGGTGGACGATGTTCTCGGCCAACTCGTGGTCGCCGGCGGAAATCCACATTTTCGACCCGAACAGCCGATAGCTTCCGTCGCCGTCGGGAACCGCTCGGGTGTCGGAATCGCCGAGCGACGACCCGGCCTGCGTCTCGGATAGCGCCACCGTCCCGAAAAACCGGCCCGCCAACATCGGCTTGGCGAATCGCTCGATCTGGTTCTCGGACCCATGCGCCAAGATCAGGTTCGCCCCGGCCCCCGTGAGCAGCGGATAGCCCGAGGTCGAAATGTTGGCCGCCTTGAAGTACCCCAGGCACGCTTTTTCAACGACACAAGGGAGTTGCAGCCCGCCGACGCCGGCGTCGTGGCCGGCGGTGAGGAAGCCCGCCTCGACGAAGGCCCGCAACGCCGGCCCGACGTCGGGATGGAGGCGAACGTGGGTCCCGTCGAAAGATGGCTCGTTCTCGTCGACGGCCTTCCAATGGGGCAGGAAATAGCGGGTGGCAAGTTGCTCCGCCGTGTCGAGCATCGCGGCGAAGGTCTCCAGGCTGTGCTCCGCGTAACGGGGACGCTGACAGAGCGCCTCGGTGTCGAGGACTTCGTACAGCTGGAAATCGAGATCGCGGCGGGATAACAGGGACGCCATTGGGTGGCCAATCTACCGCCCGGCAGGCGCCGAGACGACCCCAGTCGGCCGCTCCCAGGACGCCGCGTTCGCCGGGTTGTGTTTCTCGTGGCTTCCGCGATAACGTTGAGGGTGGCCCTCACCCGGCAGGCTCCGCCGTATCGACTGACCGTCCTGGGGGGACTGACACTCTCCGGTCCGACCGGACCGATTGTCGTCGGAGATCCTCTCGCCCTTCCCCAACTCACCAGAGTCCTCCTTGCTGGCGCCGACGGCGTGGTCGAGGACGACCTGTTGCTGTGCCTCACCCCCAACCTCACCCCGATTCGCGGCCGGGCCCGTCTCGCCGAGGCCACCGCCGCCCTCGATCGAATCGTCGGCCGACCGCTGCTGCCTCGGAGCAACGCTCGCGTGTTGGTCGACGCCACGCTGATCGAGGCGGACGTCGGCCTGGAAGGGTCCGGCCCTCCACTAACCGCCGGCGAGGCGGCCACGTTCTTGAGCGGCGTTTCCCTTCCCGAGGCCCCCGAGTTTACCGACTGGGTCAATTCCGTCCGGGGGAAGCTGCGGTGGCGGATCGCCACGGCGCCGGCCGACTCGGGCGGGGCGCGGGCAAGTAGGATCCGCGTGGCCATCGGCCTTGCCGGCTTCATTCTCCTCGCGGCGGTCTATGGTACCCGGGCCGCCCCGCCATCGGGGTTCAGACCGGGCGATCCAGTCGTCCTCGCGGATCTCGAGAATTCCACCGGAGATTCGTTGTTTGACCGGTCGCTGCCGACCGCCGCCGTGATTGGCCTGCAGCAGTCACCCCAGCTGAGGCTGGTGCCACGGGCTCGGGTCGGAGCGATCCTCCAGCGAATGGGCCAGGATCGGCCGGACACGGTCCGACTGACCCCATTGGTGACTCGCGAAGTGGCGATCCGGGACAACGTGCGCTACTTCGTCACGCTGCGGATCGACCGGGACGGCGACGGTTATCGGCTCCAGGGCGACATCCGGGAGGCCGAGCCCGGGAGAGTCGTTACCACCGCCGAGGCCAGTTCGGAGACTCGCGCCGGCACACTGGTGGCCCTCGATCGGGTCCTCCAGGCGATCCGCGCCGGGCTCGGCGAACGCCGATCCGAGCGCCGCGCGCGGTCGGTGATCTTGCCGGAGGCGACCACGCCCTCGCTCGATGCGCTCCAATCGTACGCATTAGGCACGCGCGCCTGGCAACGGGGCGAATACCAGATTGCCCGGGAACTCTGGGAGCGGGCCCTCGATCTCGACAGTGGGTTCGCGTTGGCGATGGCCGGCCTCGGCGCGTTTCACTACTACCACCACGCCCGTGACGAGGGCAAACGCTACTACGAGGAGGCGGTCCGACGGGCCGGCCGCCTGACCGAGTGGGAGCGATATCGAGTCCTCGACGGGTACGCTGGCTACCGCGGCGATTTCGATTCGTCGGTGACGATCTCGAAGACGATCGCGGAACGGTTTCCGAACGCAATCACCTGGTATAACTACGGAACGTCGCTCCTCCAGGCGGGGCGGAAGGATGACGCGATCGAACCGCTGAAGCGGGCCCTCGGCTACGATTCCACCCACGTCCACACCCTCGTAAACCTGGCAACGGCTCTCGAGGGCGCCGAGGCGATTCGGACCTACCGGCGAGCCGAGCAGCTCGACTCGACCCAATTGCTCCGACCGCCCATGAGCACCGAGTTCGGCAATGAGCTCATCGTCGCCGGCCGGTTCCAGGAGGCCGAGGAACACTTTCGGCGGGTTCTCCGCCAGCCGGGACTGTTTGACCGGATCGTCGGACACCGAGGGCTTGGATTCCTGGCCATCTGGCGGGGGCGCCCGGAACAAGGACTAGCCCATTTCAGGGACGCTTCCGAGGCCGGCCGTCAAGGGATCGACAGCCTGACCATCAGCCGCAACTATCTGCTCGAGGCCCACACGCTCCTCCTGGCGGGCGACACCGCGGTGGCGCAAGAAACCATGGCGCGGATAAGGGCGATCATCGACCGCGTCCGGTTCGGGCCGCGTTTGCTGCTGTTGCTGGGCAACGGATTCCTTCACACCGGCCAGATCGCCGTGGCGGAGAGTCTCCTGGCCGGGATCGTGGCCCGCGGGGATACCAGTGCCCAAGTCGACCGGTCGTCGCGAGACCTCCTGGCCGCCGGGGTCGCCACCGCTCGGGGCGACGGCGAGAAGGCAATCGGACTGCTCGACGGGCTTGGTCGCTTCGATCAGGTTTCCCTCGTTCTCGGCTGGCGAGCCAGAGCCGAGCTGGTTCGGGGCAACCCGGCACGGGCGAGAGAAATCCTCGCGACCCTGAGCGCGACCCCAAGCGCCACCACGGAGGCCGTGTTCGAGTGGCTCTGGAGCTTCTGGGCCCGAGGAGAGATTGCCCGACAACAGGGCGACAAGCAGGCCGCGGTGGCGGCCTACCGCGCTTTGCTGAAGCAATGGGACGGTGGGGACGCCTCTGCCTCGCTGGTTCGAGCCCTCAAGGCCCGGCTCGTGGCCCTCGGCGCCGACTAGGTGGTGCTCGCCTATATTGCGCCTCGCTTGGTGCGGTTTCACCACTCCTCCACCCGGACGCGCTCGATGTCGATCAAGTCAGACCGCTGGATCCGGCGGATGGCCCACGAACACGCGATGATCGACCCCTTTGTCGACAGCCAGGTTCGCCAAGCCGACTCCCAAGGCCGGAAGGTCATCTCGTATGGCGTGTCGTCCTACGGCTACGACATGCGGGTCGCCCCCGAATTCAAGATTTTCACCAACGTGCTATCGGCAATCGTCGACCCGAAGGCCTTCGACTCGAAAAGCCTGGTGGAGTTCGAGGGGGAGGTGTGCATCGTGCCGCCGAACAGCTTCGCCTTGGCCCGGTCGGTCGAGTATTTCCGAATTCCCCGCAACGTGTTGACGATCTGCGTCGGGAAATCGACCTACGCTCGATGTGGAATCATTACCAACGTCACGCCGTTCGAGCCCGAGTGGGAGGGACACGTGACTCTGGAGATCTCCAACACGACCCCCTTGCCAGCCCGGATCTACGCCAACGAGGGGATTTGCCAGGTCCTCTTCTTCGAAGCGGACGCCGACGACGTCTGTCAGACCAGCTACAAGGACAAGGCCGGGAAGTACCAGGCTCAGCGCGGAGTGACCCTCCCGAGGCTCTAGCTCGGCGCGGTTCCCCTTGCCCCGCCCGATTGCCGGGGGTACTCTCGCCCTGTCTCTAGTCACCGTGGCGCATGGACTTCGAGTACGTCGACCCCGCCCTGCCCCGTCGCCTCGACGGATGGCGGAGCCCCATTCTCGATCTCGACCTGCCGATCGCCACCTACGGCGACCGGGGTCATCCGCTGCTGTTGTTCCCCACCGCGGCCGCCGATTCGCTGGAATGCGAGCGGTTTTTCCTGATCAAGTCGATCGAGCCGGCGATCATGGCCGGTCGGATCCGAGTCGTTTCGATCGAGAGCATCAACCGATATGCTTGGATGGACCGAGAGCTGCCCGTGGCCGAACAGGCTCGCCGCCAGGGGCTGTACGCCCGGTACGTCGAGGAAGAGGTGGTCCCATGGATTCGGCATACCGGGAGCGGGCCGGCCGCGCGGATCGCGACCTCCGGGGCGAGTTTCGGGGGGTTTCACGCCGCCAACGCGTTCTTTCGACGTCCCGACCTGTTCGACGCGGTGATTGCGATGAGCGGCTTCTACGACCTGGCGCCGGATTATTTCCGGGGGTACTCAGACGACCACTGCTATTTCAACAACCCGGTCTGGTATCTGGCGAACATCGGGGGCCGCTGTCTCGATCTCCTTCGGTCGGCCTGTCGGATCGTGATCGTTTCGGGGCAAGGGGCGTACGAGGCACCGGAATGCTCCCGAATTCTCTCCCGGTTACTGGATGCACGGGGGATTCCGCATTCGCTGGAGCTGTGGGGCCACGACGTCAATCACGACTGGCCGTGGTGGCGCCGGATGTTGCCCCATTACGTCGACCGATTGTGGCCGGCCCGCTGATGTCCTGGGCCGGCTAGAGCCCGACGGTCGCCTGAATCGCCCGGACCGCTTCGGCGGAGGCGTGGAGGTCGGTTCGCTCCTGGTCGGTCAAGGCCACCTCGATGATCTGCTCCAATCCTCCCTTGCCTAGCTTGCAGGGAACCCCGCAAAACACGTCCCGGAGGCCGAACTCACCCGTCAGCCAGGCGGCACAGGGCAGGATCCTCTTCTTGTCGAGGACGATCGCTTCGACCATCTGGACCGCGGCGGCGCTCGGCGCATAGTACGCCGAGCCGGTCTTCAGGTGAGCCACGATTTCGGCCCCACCACTGCGGGTGTGGGCGACGATCGCGTCGAGGCGATCCTTGGCCAGCAATTGACCGACCGGAATCCCGGACACCGTGGTGTACGACACCAGGGGGACCATGGTGTCGCCGTGGCCGCCGAGGACCATCGCCTGAATGTCTTCGACCGAAACCTCGATCGCCTCGGCCAGGAACATCCGATAGCGGGCCGTGTCGAGAACCCCGGCCATCCCCAGCACCCGTTCCCTGGGAAAGCCACTGGCTTTCATAGCGACATAGCACATCACGTCGAGCGGGTTCGACACCACGATGATGATCGCCTGGGGCGCGACCCGTTTGATTTGCTCGGATACCGCTTTGACAATCCCGACGTTGGTCTTGACGAGGTCGTCGCGGCTCATCCCAGGCTTCCGGGCAATCCCGGCGGTCACCACGAAGATTTCGGAGCCGGCCGCGAGCTCGTAATCGTTGGCGCCGTAGACCCGGCTGTCGGACCCCTCGATCGGGCCCGACTGCCACTGATCGAGGGCCTTGCCTTGGGGAACGCCCTCGACGACGTCGACCATGACGACGACGCGAGCCAACTGCTTCTCGGCGAGTCGCTGGGCGGCGGTCGCGCCGACGTTGCCGGCACCGACGACGGTGATCTTGTTGAGCATAGGAGACGGTTTCTTAGTCGAGTTGTGGGAAAGCGAGCGACTTCAACGGGTCCCGGCTTCACCCCGGCCCGCGGCCGGAATGTACCGAGGGGAAACCCGTTAGGCCAAGGGATCGGCTCCTTCCGCGGCCCCGGCGGTCACGATCGCCGGCGCTTTCGGACCGGCCGTGGGTCGCCGCCGGGGAGCTGGAGCTGGCGGAGCGCCTCGTACAGGACGATCCCGGCGGCGGTGGCGAGGTTGAGGCTTCGCACCCCGCCCGAGGGCATCGGGATCCGGAACGACTCTTGGGGGTGTTTCTCGAGAATTCGGGTGGGCATGCCCCCGGTCTCATTACCGAACACGAGGCAGCTGTTGGGCCGAAAGGTCGCCTCCCAGAGCGGTCGGGTGGCGTTCGCCGAAAAATACAGGCAGCGCTCGCGGCTCATGGCATCTCGGAACGCGAACCAGTTCGGATGGATCCAGAGGTCGACCTGGTCCCAGTAGTCGAGGCCCGCCCGCCGGACCTCGGCGTCGTCGATCGAAAATCCGAGCGGTTCGATCAGGTGGAGACCGGTGTCGGTCGCCGCGCACAGGCGAGCGATGTTCCCGGTGTTGGGCGGGATCTCGGGCTGAATCAGAGCGATGTTCAGGGCCATGAGAGAATGGCTCAGCCGCCTCGGGTATGCATCTCCCGCCTCGGATCGGCGCGGAGCCCCTCGATTGGATGGAGAATGCCTCTGACCCCAACAGCCAGCCGGTCCTCGGCCCCCCGGTCGAGACGATTGCGCCACCCGTTCTCGATGATCCCGAGCAAATCGTCGTCCGTCGCGCCGGCCCGGAGCGGGGTTCGGAGATCGACGCCCTGATCGGCGTAGAGGCAGAGAAACCAGGTCCCGTCGGCCGTCACCCGGCTCCGGTCGCAGGCGCCGCAAAATGGCGCCGTCGTCGAGGCGATGATCCCGAACGTGGTCCCGTCGCCGAGCCGGAACCGTTCGGCCGGGGCGACTCCCCGATCGTCGACCGGTTCGACCGCGCCGAACCGTCGCTCGACGATCGCGAGGATTTCGGCCCGGCTAACGACGTCGGATGGCGCCCAGTTCGTCGCTCCACCGACGTCCATGTACTCGATCATTCGAAGCTCGACACTGCGGGCGCGGGCGAATTCCAGCAATCCCACGACCTCGTCATCGTTATAGCCGCGGATGATGACGCTGTTCAGCTTCACCGAAGCGAGGCCGACGGCGACCGCCGCGTCGATCCCCTCGATGATCTCGGCATGCCGATCGGTCTTGGCGTAGCGCTGGAGTCGCTCGGGACTCAGGGTGTCGAGACTGATCGTCGCCCGACGGAGGCCGGCTCGGGCCAAGGCCTCAGCGTCGCGCCCGAGCAAAATCCCGTTGGTGGTGAGCGCCAGATCCTCGATCGCCGGACGGGCCGAGAGCATCGCTACCAAGGTCGGGAGGTCGTGCCGGAGGAGCGGCTCCCCGCCGGTGAGCCTGATCTTGCTGGCGCCAAGCCGCGCGAAAATCCCGGTGAGCCGGTCGAGCTCCTCAAAAGTGAGTATCGACGCCCGGGGCAACCACAGGTAATCGGCGTTGGGCATGCAGTAGCCGCAACGCATGTTGCAGCGGTCGGTCACGGAAAGGCGAAGGCTACCTAACGGTCGGCCAAATCGATCCGGGATGGTCACCAAATCCTCTGCACCTCTCCCACCGGATGACCGCCACCGGCCGCCGTCGGGTCGACCCACGCCTCGGTGCCGTCCGGGTACCGCTCTCGCTTCCAGATGGGGACCCGACGCTTGACTTCGTCGACGACGAACCGACAGGCGGCGAACGCCTCGTCCCGATGGGCTCCGGCCACCACCACCGCCACGGCGACGTCACCGATGACGAGCCGGCCAAGGCGATGACGGAGGCCCACCCGGACCGGCCAACGACTCTCGGCTTCGGCCACCACCGCGGCTGCGACGGTTTGGGCCATGGGCTCGTAACCGGTGTACTCCAGCTCGGTAACCGATTTGCCGTCGTGATGATCGCGGATCACGCCGAGGAACGTGGCGATGGCCCCGTCGCGAGCGGATTGGACCGCCGTGATGAGTTCGGCGACCTCCACCGGATCCCGGCTCAGGTAACTCATCAGCCGCCCGCCATGGGAGGGAGGAGCGCGACTTCGTCGCCCGGGAAGAGTTCGGCGTCGAGGCTGACTTGGCACCGGTTGACCGCCACCAACGGTCGGGTGGGCAACGCGTTACCACCCGGCAAGGAGCGGAGATACCCGACGACCGTCGCCACCGTCTTGCCCTCACGGGTGGGGATTTCAATCGCCGTTGCGCCGAGTAGATCGGCGTACCGAGCGAACAGCAGGACGGTAATGCCTCGATCGGTCATCGTGGGATTATGCCGACGACAACCCCCGACGGCAAGCGACCCCGGAAACGACCGGCGGGGCCGGCTGGTGCCGGCCCCGCCCAGTTGTCACGCCCCTCGGTGCGGCTAGTCGGTGCCGTCTCCGTGATCGGACGGCGGCAACGGCCCGCCGTCGTTCTCTTCCGCGACGAGTGCCCGTAACTCCTTGCTGGGCTTGAATACCGGGACCGGTCGAGCGGCGACCTCGACCGGGTCTCCGGTCCGAGGATTTCGGGCCATCCGGGTCTTGCGTCGCCGAATCTTGAACGTCCCGAACCCACGGACCTCGATGTTGTGCTGGTCGCGGAGCGCCAATTTGATGGCATCGAGGAACGAATCCACGACTCGGGCACAATCTTTTTTCGAAATCAAGGGCCCAGCGGTTCGGGCCATGGCTGCAGTTACCTGCTCGACGAGATCAGCCTTCGTCATGCTCCCCCCCGCTAGGGTCACACGGCTACCCTCCGAAAAACTGGAAGGCTATGTTCTGGGGTCCGATAGTAGGGGCTTAACCCTTGTGTGTCAAGGGGTTGCGTCTCCGCAACGGGGCCTAGACCTTCATCAGGGCCAGGAACTGTCCGAAGTGGGGAAACGCATCATGAGGCCCAGGGGAAGCCTCGGGGTGGTACTGAACCGCGAAGACCGGTAACTCTCGGTGGGCGATCCCCTCCACCGTTCCGTCGTTGAGATTCAGGTGGGTGACCTTCAACGCCGACGCCCCCGGAACCCCGTCGTCGCTCCCATCGACCGCGAACCCGTGATTCTGGGAGGTTATCAGCACGGCCCCGGTTGCGAGGTCGCGGACCGGGTGATTTCCGCCCCGATGGCCGTAGGGAAGCTTGCTGGTTCTTCCCCCGAAGGCCCAGCCCAAGAGCTGGTGGCCCAGGCAGATACCGAAGGTCGGCAAGCCGCTATCCGCCAGCTCCCGAATGTTGCGAATGGCGTACTGAACGGCTCCCGGGTCGCCGGGGCCGTTGGAGAGAAAGAGACCGTCGGGTTGGCGCTCCCGAACCGCGCTGGGCGAAGTATCCGCCGGCATCACCGTGACGCGGCATCCGGCCTGCCCGAGCATTCGGACGATGTTGCGCTTCATGCCGAAGTCGAGGGCGACGACGTGCGGCCCTTTGCCTCCGCCGCCTTCGCCGTAGACCTTCTTGGTTCCCGCGATCGAGGCCAAGTCCCGCCCCTCCATCGATGGTGAGGCCATCAGGCGGGCGGTGATCGCCTCGGTTGGGGCGGCTCCAGCGGCGATTACCCCCCGCATCGCCCCCCGCTCCCGAATGTGCCGAGTGAGGCGCCGGGTGTCGACGCCTTCGATGACAGGAATGTTTGCCCCGCTGAGCCACCCCGACAGGCTTTCGGTGGCCCGCCAACCGGAGTGGGCCGAGGCCATCTCACGCACGACCACGCCGACGACCTGGGGCCGCCCGGACTCCATGTCGCCGGGGTTGACCCCATAATTGCCGATCATCGGGGCCGTCATCACGACGATTTGGCCGAGGTAACTCGGATCGGTGAAAGTCTCTTGGTAGCCGGTGAGGTTGGTGGTGAACACCACTTCCCCGAAGGCGGGGTCGAGCGACTGTCGGGTGGTCCCCGCGTACCAGCTTCCATCCTCGAGCAAGACGAAAGCGGGGCGCTCGCTCATCGAGACGCCCCGCGGAGACCGGCAGGAGGTGCCATTGGGGCTATCTGGTGGTCGCCGGGGGAGCAGTTGGAACGGCCTCCGCCGGCGCGGCCGCATTATTGAGCGGGACGCCCGGTGCGGCCCCGGTGCTTGGGGCCTGACCGATCGGCGCCGGCGCAACCGGGGCCGGGGCCGTCCGGAGCCGATCCTGGACGCCCGAGGTCGTCACCCCGGTCCGGGAGGCCAACAGCGACAGCACCAGAGCGAGCAGCATGAAAATGCCGCCGGTCCACCACGAAAGCGTATGGAGGATGGTAACGGCCTGGCGGCCTCCCATCACGAGGTCGGTGCTCCCGCCCCCCAGCGATGCCAACCCACCGCCCTGGCCGGCCTGGAGCAACACCACCGTGGCGAGGATCAGTCCGTCGATGATGAGCAACGTCAGGATGAACCCGTACAGCATATATCCCTCGAAAAAAGCTTACAAAGGTAGCCCGGCGATCCGTCCCTGGTCAACGCGGCGTGCCCATCATGCCATTTCGACGATGCGCCGCCAGGCCTCCGGATCGAGGCTCGCTCCCCCCACGAGCACCCCGTCGATCTCGGGCTCGGCGAGGAGCGCGGAGGCGTTGCCGAGATTCACGCTGCCGCCATAGAGGATCCGGGGCTGACCGTGCCCGGCCGCGACGAGGTCGCGGCGAATCTCAGCATGGACCCGGGCTGCGTCGGCCGGCAGAGCGTTCCGGCCGGTTCCAATCGCCCATACCGGTTCGTACGCCACCACAACTCGGGTCAGCGCCTCGGGGGCGAGGCCCTCGATGCCGGCCCGCAACTGTCGGCGGACGACGGCCGCCGTGTCACCGGCCTGGCGCTCGGCCAGCGTCTCGCCGAGGCAGAGGAGCGGCGTCAGACCACCGCCTAACACAGCCTTGGCCTTGCGACCGGTGTCACCGTCGGTTTCCCCGAAGACGTGCCGCCGTTCCGAATGACCGACCAGCGCCAGGGTGGCGCCCGCGGCCTGGCACAGCGGCACCGAGTTGGCACCGGTGAAGGCTCCCTTCGGCTCCCAATGAAGATCCTGGGCGCCGACCGCAATGGTGGGGTGTCCTCGCAACGCGGCGGCGCCGGCCTCGAGGGACACCGCGCTCGGGAAGAACCAATACGCCCGATCCGGACGGGCGACGAATCCGTCGAGGAACCGCGCGGCGTAGGTCCGAGCCTCCGCCGGGGTCAGGTTCATTTTCCAGTTGGCGGCAAAAACGAGGGACCGTGGCATGGGGGCGGGCTCTCCGGAGATTTTCGAAACCGTCGGCCTCAAGCTACCCGGTCAACCCAACGGGAGCGACCCCACGGCACAGCCCCTGCGAGGTCGGGCGGCATGACTGACGGGCCCATTCTGCTCTGCTACGGCACTCGGCCCCAGGTGATCAAAGCGTCTTGCCTGGTTCCGGCGCTCCGATCCCTCGGGCCGGTGGTCACCGTCGACAGTGGCCAACACTACGATTTCGCCCTCAACGGGCTTCTCTATCAGCAGCTGGAAGTCGCCCCTCCGGACCGGTTTCTCGAGGTCGGATCCGGACCGCTCGTCGAACAAACGGCCGCGATCATGGTCCGGGTCGCCGCCGTCTTCGCCGAGGTCAGACCCCGGGTCGTGGTGGTCATCGGTGACACCATCTCCACCCTTGGGGCCGGCCTGGCCGCGGCCCAGCAGCGGATTCCGCTGGTGCACGTCGAGGCGGGGCTTCGTTGCAACGATCCCCAGATGGCGGAAGAAATCTCCCGGCGCGCGGTCGATCACGCCGCCCAGCTGCTCTGTGCTCCCTCGGTGTCGGCCGCCGAGCGGCTCCGCTCGGAGCGGGTCTCCGGTACCATCGCCGTCACCGGCGACGTCGCCCGCGACGCCCTCGGGCGGGCCTTGCCCGCCGCCCGACGCGCCGTAGATGCCCGGGTCTGGCCCTTCTCCCTTTCCCAGCCGTTCGCCCTGGCCACCGTCCATCGGGCCGAGCTGGTCGATCACCGAACCAAGCTGGCCGCGGCACTCGACGCCCTGGCAGCGGTCGGAATCCCGGTGCTCCTGCCGCTGCATCCTCGGACCCGGGCCAACCTCGAGCGCCACGGCCTCACCTCCCGGCTCACCGGTTCGCTCCATCCAAACGATCCAGTCGGATACCTCGAGGCGGTTGGCTTGGCCGATCGAGCGGCGCTGATCATCACCGATTCGGGCGGCCTGCAGCGGGAGGCCTATTGGCTCGGCCGGCCTTGCCTAACGCTGCGACACGAGACCGAGTGGACCGAAACGGTGATGTGCGGCGCCAATCAGCTCGTGCCGGTCGAAACCGCCCCGGCGCATCTCCCATCACTCGCTGCCGCCCGACTGGCGCGGCCACCGGCGCCCTGGGATCAAGCCGCCTATGGCACTGGAGACGCGGCCCGGCGAATCGGCGCGGCCATTCGAGCCTGGCTCGGAGGACTCCACTGATGCGTCGGTGAGTCACCCGCGGCGCGGCCGCCACACATTTGGGCCGACTGGCTCGGTCTCCCCAGCTCCGCGATCCTGACACCGACCGAGTAATCGCTTCCATGGCATCGGAATACGGGCTCGAGCCGTCGAAGAAGCGACCGCGCAGGAATTCGACACCTGGGTCTCGGATTTGCCCCCTTTCGACGACGACCCCAATCCATCGAGCCGTGATTCGTGGGCAATGTCGGATGACGGAAGCGGTTTGCGCCTCGTTCGACCAGCACGCCCAGTGCTCGTCGACGACCGGTTGAGCCCGCCCCCCCCAGTACCACCGCTGGCACCGCCTGGGTCGGATCACCTGCTCACGGTCGCGATCGAGGATTACTTCCAGCTCGCCGCGTTCAACCGGGTCATCCAGCAAGGCCACTGGGCCCGCTTCGAACGGCGGGTGGAACACGGCGTTCGGAACACCCTCGATCTCCTCGCCCACCACCAGGTCCGCGCCACGTTCTTCGTTCTCGGATGGGTCGCCGATCAATTCCCCGAGCTGGTGCGAGAGGTCTGCGATCAGGGTCACGAGATCGCGAGCAAGGGCTACTTTCACCGACCGATTCGATGGCTGACCCGAGGGGAGTTCTCGGAAGACCTGGCCCGGGCCGATGAGGCGATCCGCGGCGCCACCGGCCGCCCGGTGCTCGGCTATCGGATGGCCGACAGCTGGCTTGGTTCGAGCGACCACTGGATCTTGAATCTCTTGGCCGAGCGGGGGTACCGCTACGACTCCAGCGTGGCGCCGTTGGGAATCAGCGGCCGCTCGGACCCCGTCCACCCCCATCGCTGCGCAACCGAGCACGGCGAGCTCTGGGAATTCCCGATCTCGAGCGTCCGATGGCTCGGCATCCCTGTGCCCATCGGTGGGGGCAACTACATGCGCCAGCTACCGCACTGGCTGGTTTCCCGGGCGATCGATCGTCGGGCGACGGCCAGCCCGCCCTTGGTGCTCTACTTCCACACTTGGGAACTAGACCCCTCCTTGCCGAGGATCAGTGGAGCGCCCTGGTACCAGCGGGTGCGAACCTATCGCAATCTGGACCGGATGGCCGCGCGGCTCTCCCATTACCTGGCTCGCCATCGGTTCGGTTCGATCGCCGACCATCTCGGTGCGACGCTCCCATCGGTTCGATTGGTCGGGCGCCCCGCTTCGGAGACCTCGGGCCGAGGGGCCGGCCCCGGGCTGCCTACTCGGGGCGCCACGCCGATCACCATCGTGGTACCGTGCTACAACGAGGAGGTGGTGCTGCCGTTCCTCGCCAACACCCTGCGCGGGGTGACCGAACGGCTCCACCCCGAATACGAGTGTCGGTTGTTGTTCGTCGATGACGGCAGCACCGACGGGACCTGGGCGGGACTGGAACAGACGTTCGGCGGGTGGACGGGCGCTACGTTGGTGCGCCACGATCGCAATCGCGGCCTCGCGGCCGGGATCCGCACCGGCCTGGAGCGGGCCACTACCGATACCGTCTGCACCATCGATTGCGACTGCTCCTACGACCCCGCGTTGTTGATCCGGATGCTGCCGATGCTCGGCCCCGGGATCGATCTGGTCACGGCCTCACCCTATCATCCCCAGGGCCAAGTCCGGAACGTCCCTCCGTGGCGGCTGGCGTTGTCACGCGGCGCCTCGTTGATCTACCAGCGAATCCTCGGATCACCGGTGAGCACCTACACGAGTTGCGTTCGGGTCTACCGGCGGAGCGCGGTGCTGGCCCTTCCCCATCGATACCATGGGTTTCTCGGCGTCGCCGAAACGATGGGCCGGTTGGCGATCGGTGGTCGGGGGATCGCCGAGTGTCCGGCGACCCTCGAGGCCCGGTTGCTGGGTCGGTCCAAGATGAAGGTGATTCGGACCATCGGAGGCCATCTTCGGCTCCTCTCGGAGTTGGCCATCCTCCGAGTCTGGCACCGACTCGGCCCGCGGCCCAGGGCGGTGCGACAATGACCGGGTCTCGGGTGACGGTCGTCGGCGGCGGCATCCTCGGGATGACCGCTGCGCTCGAGCTCGCCGAGCGGGGGCATCAGGTCACCCTCCTGGAGAGGGCGCCGACGTTAGGCGGTCTGGTGGCGTCCCACACAATCGGCTCGGTGGTCTGGGACCGATTCTACCACGTCATCTTGCCTCAGGACACCGAGACCCTCGAAATGATCCGGCGGCTCGGGATCGAAAGCGGTCTCCGGTGGGAGACCACCAAGACGGGCTTCTTCGTGGACGGCCGGTGGTACTCGCTTTCCACCACCTGGGAATATCTCCGGTTCCCTCCCCTCGGCCTGGTAGACAAGGTGCGGCTCGGCTTCACCATCCTCCGAGCGGCGGCGATCGCCGATGGGACGCCGCTGGAAGCCGTTCCGGTCACCGACTGGCTCCGTCGATGGTCGGGTCGCCGGACATTCGAGCGGATTTGGCTCCCCCTGCTCCGATCCAAGCTCGGCGAGAACTACCGGGTCGCCAGCGCCGCGTTCATCTGGGCTTACATCCGACGCCTCTACGCCGCCCGGCAATCCACCGGGAAGCGCGAGGTAATGGGCTACGTCGTCGGTGGCTACGCCACTATCCTGGCGGCCTTCGAACGCGCGCTCCAGCAGGCCGGCGTGACGATCCGCGTCGGCTGCCGGGTTCGCGAAGTGGTCGTCCGGGGATCGGCCGTGGCGGTCGACACCGAGGAAGGGGAGGTGGCGTCTGATCACGTCGTCCTGACGACGCCCGCGACTAGCGCGCCAACCCTTTGCCCCTGGATGTCACCCGAGGAGGCAGGCCGTGCCCAACGGGTGACGTATCAGGGTGTGATCTGCGCCTCCGTGCTCGTGAGGCGCCCCCTCAAAGGGTTTTACGTCACCAACATCACCGACGGTGGCTTGCCGTTCACCACCATCGTCGAGATGACCGGGCTGGTGAATCCGGCCGCCTTCGGGGGTCACACCCTGTTGTATCTCCCGCGGTACGCGACCCAACGCGACGATTGGTGGCAAAAGACCGATGCCGAGATCGAAGCGGCGTTCTTGGCCGGGGTGGAGCGGATGGATCCGTCGTTTCGGCGCGATGACGTGCTCGCCTTTCGAGTGGCTCGCGCTCGCGCCGTCCAGGCGATTGCCACGCTGCACTACAGCCGCGACGTGGTCCCGGCCACCACCACGTCGCATCCCCGCGTTCATCTGATCAATAGCGCTCAGATCATCAACGGCACACTGAACGTGCACGAGACCATCGGAGTAGCCCGAAAGAAGATCGCCGAGCTGGCTCCGACGCTGGCCGCGGTCGCCCGATCGGTCGGACCGGTGGCGGGAGCTGCCCGATGATCGGGAGCGTATCGCTGGATCTCGACGATCTCTGGTCGTACCTCAAGACGTACGGCGATCCGGCCTGGGTCGATCGGCCCAGCTATCTCCGTCTCGTGGTGCCCCGGATCCTCGATCACCTCGACCATTGCGGACTTCCGATCACGTTCTTCGTGGTCGGATCGGACGCAGCCCGCCCCGAGCACTGCGACCTTTTCAAGATGATCGTCGATCGGGGCCACGAGGTCGCCAGCCACTCGTACGAGCACGATTGCTGGCTCCACGAGTATTCCCCGGCGGACCTCGACACCGAGCTGCTCCGGGCGGAAGTCGCGATCGAGGGGGCCACCGGTGCCCGGCCGCGCGGGTTCCGCGGGCCCGGCTTCAGTTGGAGCGTCGATCTCCTGGCCGCGCTGCAGCGTCGCGGCTACGACTACGATGCCTCGACTCTGCCGACCTACCTGGGCCCGCTGGCGCGATTCTACTTCTTGGCTTCCTCGCCGCTCACCGGCGAGGAACGCGACCGGCGACGCCAGCTCTTTGGCGGCTGGCGGGAGGGGACCCGACCGGCCAAGCCCTATTACTGGGAATGGAGCGACGGGCGCCGGCTCCTCGAAATCCCGGTTACCACGATCCCGGGGATCAAATTGCCGTTTCACCTGAGTTACCTGATCTACTTGCGACGGTTCTCGCGGCTGGCGATGCGGTGCTACCTCGAGGCCGCGGCGGCCGCCTGCCGCGTCACGCGAACGGCGCCGAGCTTCTTGCTCCACCCGCTCGACTTCCTGGACGGCAACGAAGTACCCTCGCTCCGCTTTTTTCCTGGAATGGGTCTCACGCTCGAGACGAAGCTCGCGTCCGCCCGCGAGGCTCTCGAGGCGTTGGGACGTCATTTCGAGTTAGGTCCGATGGGGCGGCACGCGCTGATCGCGGCGACGGCCTCAGCCCGCGTCGTTCGTCTCGGAGCGAGCCCTCGGAACGGCCACGATACCCACGGAGCCGCGCGGCGATCGGCGCGGACGGAGTCCTGACATGCGCGCACTCGTCATCGGTTCGGAAGGCAACATTGGCTCGCGACTGAGCCCGTATCTCAGGTCGGCCGGACACGAGGTCCTCGACGTCGACCTCCGGCCTGGCTGGCGGCCCAACTACTTGATGGCCGACATCACCCATCCGCTCGACCTGCTGCCGGCCTTCGACTGGCGACCGGACGCGGTGTTTCTCTGTGCCGCCGTGGTCGGGCGGATGCCCTCGGCCCAGGCGGCCAGCCTGGTGGTCGAGACCAACGTGGCCGGCGTCAACAACGTGCTCCAACTCTGCAAACGGGTGGAGGCCCGCTGCGTTTTCTTTTCCAGCTCGGAGGTCTATGGGCCGACCGACGGGCCGATGGACGACGTGGCGGGCCGGCCGCGCCCAATCAACCGGTACGGCCTCACCAAGCTCTTGGGCGAACAGCTGGTCGAGTACGAGGTTCGCGCCGGGGGGCTCAAGGCGGTGACCCTCCGTCCCTGCATGTTCTATCACGAGGATGAGACGATCGGCGAACATCGGTCGGCCATGATTCGATTCGCGTCCAACCTCGCCCGCGGCCACACCATCGAAGTGCATCGCGGATCGGCTCGTGGATGGCTGCACATCGACGACGCCGCCCGGGCGATCGAGGCCGCCGCCCGGTTGCCGGAGTACGCGACCATCAATCTAGGACACCCTGACGTTCGACCCATGGACGAGCTGGCCGAAATGATTCGCGCTCACCTGGGCGCCGACCCCGGGCTGATCGCACTCCAAGACCTTCCGGTCGGGATGACCCTCGAGAAACGCCCGACCCTGGAGCGCCAGCGGACGCTGCTCGGCTTCGACCCGGCTATTTCGCTGGAGGAAGGCGTTAGGCGGGTCGTCGACGTTCAGCGGTGCCTCGTAGCGCGGGAGCAGCCCGTGGCGACCGCCGCGCCCCATCGGGCCCCCGCCTGGCGGGCCCGACGCCCAAGGCGGGCGATCGGCTCATGACCGAGCGAGAACCTCGGTGGCCTGAAGCCGCCTGGGTTGCGGTGGTCGTGATGGTCGGGCTGGGGCTAGCGAGCCCCAGTTTCCCCGACGTGATGGAATGCGGCTACTTGCTCGGAGCCTACCGGGCCGGCCACCCGGGATTCCTCGCCGGTGACTTCACCTTTGGACTCCAGCACCCGAAAACCATCGTCTTCGACTTCCTGCTGGGCCCGGTGAGCCGGGTCGTGTCCCTCGAGATCATCGGGTGGGCGGGCCGCATCGGGCTCCTCGCGGCCACGGCCCTGGCGATGATCCGGATCGCTCGGCGAGCGGGGCTGAGCGCCGGAGCCGGCGCCGTGGCGGTCATCGCCTGGCTTGGGTTTGGGCAGTCGGTGGTGGGCGGCGAGATCGCGACGGCGATTCTGGTGCCCAGAACGGCCTCCTGGGCCGCTGGACTGTGGGCGGTGGCGGCCATCCTGGCCCGGCGCCCGAAACTCGCCGGCGGGTTGCTCGGTGTCGCGATCGCCTTCCATCTCTCCGTCGGCGCCGGCCTCAGCCTCGCGATCGCCGCCGCCATGGTTGGTTTACGGTACGACTACCGCCAATGGGCGTGGGTGGTCGGCCTGTCCGCCCTGATCGCGCTGCCTGCGGCGATCCCGGCCATCGGCGAAGTGACTCAACCGGGAACCGATCTGGTGGCCGAGTGGCGGTTTCAAGCCCTCGAGCGACTGCGAGTCCATCTCGATCTCCACTATTTCTCCGCTCGGTCCCTCGCCGCCCTGGGCGCAATGGCCGGCTTCGTCCTCGTGGCCTGGCATCGGTCCTCGAACGAGGCCATTCGAGCGCTCGGGTGGGCGACAATCGCCATGATCGCCCTCTTCGGGTACGGTGTGTTGGCGACCTCGATCGGCCGTTACGACCTCCTGGCGATCTATCCGTTTCGGGTTCCGCCCGTCCTCATCCAGTTCGCCTTCTTGCTGACCGCGGTCGCTGGGTACCGAGCCGGCTGGTACGCCCCGCCGGCCCGGCTCACTCCCCTGGTGGTGGTCGCGATCCTCCTCGCAATGCCCAACCCGATCGATCTCGTCGCGAACGGGAGGTTCCGGGGGCGGCCCGAGCCGGCGGATCATACCGCGGCGCTCGAATGGATCCGCGAAAACACCCCACCCACCGCGACCGTGGTGGTATCCCCGGTGCGGCGGTGTACCCAGTTCGTCAGCCACCGGCCCCAAATCGTTTACGGCGACCTGGCCCGGCTCGATCGTCTCAAAGAATGGCGGGAGCGGTACCAAGCCCATTTCGGCGCTCACGCCGCGGGGCTCAGCAAGGGGGAACTCGACGCGGCGTTCAACCGGCTCGATGAGGCCGCGATCCGCGGACTGGTACGGGAGTACGGTGGCGACTTTCTCGTGACCCAGGGCCTCCACTCGTTCCCGGTGGTCCATCAGAGCGGTCGGTACCGAGTTTACGACTTGGCCGCGTTGGAGCGCCCGGTCGGCCGCTAGGCGAGGTTCAGCAAGCGGCGGATTCGGTCCAACTCGGCCGGCGGGAGGCTTGGGCTCGCCGAGGCACGAAACGGCTCGATCCGGGGGATCGGCACCGGCCGGCCGAGGGCGCCGGCGAGCTCCGTCGCCACCGAGCTGACGATCCGCCCGGGATCGGCGCAGAACGCCTCGTAGCTCAAGATCTGAAATCGGTCGCCGAGGCGCTGCCGTTGGGCCCGGACGAGGCCGCTGAGAAACGCAACCTGACGACAGACGCTCTCGATGGGATCGGCCGGCCCGCCGTGATCGTGGAGTCCGTAGGGCACCTCCTCGATCCCGTGGATGTCGCGGCGGGCCCGGAGCAGGGCTTGGGCCTGGAATAGGGGAGCGCGCTCGAGCGCGATGAACCGAGCCGTCGGGAGCGCGTCGGCAACGAGGTGAGCGGAGCCGATCAGGTTGTTGTTCTTGGCGACTATCGGCCGACCGAGCGTCGCCTCGAACCCGCCGAAAAAAGCCCGCATCGCTCGGCCGGCGGAATCGCTCAGCCCGGTTGGTACCCGATCACGGGCCGGCCCGAGCCACCGATCCCAGAAATAGAGCGCGTCGTTAGGCCCGGCCCATCCCCTGGTTCTCCCGTAATAGCTCCGGTAGCCGGAGGCTGGACGCCGCCCGGCGATTCCCGAGAGGCGGGTAGCCGTCAGGGGCGCTCGGGGGAAGATCGACGTGATGTTGGCAAAGTAGCCCACCGGGAGGCTGCCAATCAGCGTTTGGGCCACCAACGTCGTTCCGCTCCGCGGCGGGCCGCAAACCAGGTAAATCGGCCATCTCGGATCGGGGGCCCGGGCGAGGCGGCGTCGCTCCCAAATCGACAGCAAGAGGTCGAGAGGGGCGGCCGCGACGCCGAGTGCGGCTGCCCCCATCGCGAAGTAGGCCGCTCGATCTCCGGTGGCAAGCAGCCGCCGCGCCAAGCCGAATGGGTCGTGAATCTGGGAAGGCACGAACCGATGGAGGAAACCACGATCGGACGAAGGGGTTCCTGTCATCAAGCGTCATCGAGCGCAGCGACCCCGGGCAACACTTTACCCTCCAAGAACTCGAGTGAAGCGCCGCCGCCGGTCGAGACGTGGGTGACTTGGTTCGAGAGACCCGCCTGAACGATCGCGGCCGCCGAATCGCCGCCGCCGACCACGGTCACCGCCCCGCGGCCGGTGGCTTCGGCCATCGCGGTGGCGACCGCCCGAGTGCCTTGATCGAACGGGCGGGTCTCGAAGACCCCCATCGGACCGTTCCAGAACACCGTGCCGGCCGCCCGAATGCGCTGCCCGAAGTCCTTGGCGGTCGTCGGATCGATGTCGTAGACCGCGAAGCCCGGAGGAATCGATTGACGTGGCACCGTGAGCGTGGTGATCCCTTCCTTGAGGTCGGGCGCGATGACCGCCCCGCGAGGGAGCACCAGCTTCCCTTCCGCCCGATCGAGCAACCCTCGAGCCAAGTCGACCCGATCGGCTTCGACCAGTGAGTTTCCGGTTTCGAGCCCCATCGCCCTGAAGAACGTACAGGCCATGGCTCCCCCGACCAGAATGGCGTCGACTTTGGGTAGCAATGCCTCGATCAGGTCGATCTTGCCCGAGATCTTGGCTCCGCCAAGCACGGCGAGGAACGGCCGCTTCGGCTGCCCCAGGGCTTGGCCGAGGTACTTCAGCTCGCGCTCCATCAAGAAACCCGAAACCGCCGGCTTGAGGAGGTGGGCGACCCCTTCGGTCGAGGCGTGGGCGCGATGGGCCGAGCCGAAGGCGTCGTTGACGTAAATATCGCCCAGGGCCGCGAACTGGCGGGCCAGGTCGGGATCGTTGGTCTCCTCGCCCGGGTAGAAACGAGTGTTCTCGGTCAACGCGACGCCACCCCGCGGGAGCCGCTTGGTGGCCGTCACCGCGGCGGGAGAGATCGGGTCATCGAGAAACGATACCGGGGCGCCCAGGAGCGTCTCCAGCGGCCGGACGCAGGGCCGGAGCGAAAACTTCGGATCGGGGCCGCCCTTCGGTCGCCCGAAGTGGGAGCAGAGCACCACTCGAGCCCCCCGGTCCTTGAGGTACTGGATCGTGGCGAGCGAAGCCCGAATTCGGGTATCGTCGGTAACCACGCCGTTCTTGACCGGGCAATTGAAATCGACCCGGACGAGCGCCCGCTGGCCGTCGAGCCGGTGGGGATCGAGCCCGGCCAGGGTTCGCTTCATCATCCCTGGGTTCCGATGTACTGCATCAGGTCAACGCATCGAGCCGAATAACCCATCTCGTTGTCATACCACGACGAGACGTGGATCATGGTGCCGTCGATCACCTGGGTGGAAAGGAGGTCGATCGTGCTCGACGCGAGATTGCCGACGTAGTCGATCGAGACCAGCGGCTCATCGCTGACCGCCAAGACTCCTTTCAAGGCCCCGTCGGCTGCCGCCTTGAAGGTGGCGTTGATCTCCTCGACCGTCGTCGGCCTCTCGACGATGCAGGTGAGGTCGACCAACGAAACGTCGGCGGTCGGTACCCGGAGCGCCACTCCGTCGATCTTTCCCTTGACCTCGGGGATCACGAGGGCGGTCGCTTTCGCCGCGCCGGTGGTGGTCGGAATAATCGAGAGAGCCGCCGCCCTGGCCCGCCGTAAATCCTTGTGGGGGAGATCGAGGATCTGTTGGTCGTTGGTGTAGGCGTGAATCGTCGTCATGTAGCCGCGGACGAACCCGAACGTGTCGCGAACGACCTTGACGACCGGCACGAGACAGTTGGTGGTGCAGCTCGCGTTGGAGATGACGAAGTGCTTCGCCGGATCGAAGGCCTGGTGGTTGACCCCATACACGATCGTGATGTCTTCGTTCTTGGCAGGGGCCGAGATGATGACCCGCTTGGCCCCGGCGTCGAGGTGTTTCGCCGCCGTATCGCGATCCGTGAACCGCCCCGTCGATTCGAGCACCACGTCGATCCGGAGATCTCGCCAGGGAAGCTTGGCCGGCTCCTTCTCCGAGAGAACTTTGAGAACCTTGCCGTTCACCACAATGCCCTCGGCCGTTGCCGCGACCGTGCCGGGGAAGCGGCCATGGACCGAATCGTATTTCAGGAGGTGCGCCAACGTCTTGGTATCGGTGAGGTCATTCACCGCCACGAACTCGAGTTCGGGGGTACCCTCCACCGACGCCGCTCGCAGCACGTTGCGACCGATCCGTCCGAAGCCGTTGATTGCGACCCGAATTGCCATGTCGTTCCGTCTCCCAGGGATTGAGCGCGGGCGTTACACCAACCGGTTGATCGCCGCGAGGGGCAGCTCCGCCCGCGCGAAGGTCACCGCCGATACCGACGGGGTTCCGCCCTCGAGAAGGGCCGTCGCCGCAGCAACGAGCGTGGCGCCGGTCGTGAAAACGTCGTCCACCAGCACGATTCGTTCCGCCAGCCGCTTCCGCCGCGCGAACGCCCCTCGGAGGTTGGCCGCGCGCTGGTCGGGTGTGAGGGCGGTCTGCGACCGGGTTTCGCGAATCCGAGTGAGGAGTCCCTCGTCCACCCGAAGGCCGACCCGGATCGCCAGCGCCTGTGCCAACTTAGCGCTCTGATTATAACCTCGGGTTCGTTGGCGGGAGGGCGCGAGGGGAATCGGCACCAAGACGCCCCCCGCGGCCAGCGGCCCCAACCGAACCATCGACTCAGCGAGGGCCGACGACACCCGCCACCAACCGTCGTACTTGAGGGCGTGGACCGCGCGGCGAGCCGACTCGTCGAGCCAAACCGCGCTTTCGGCCATCGAGAAACCTGTCGGCCACTCGGGACAGACTTGGCACCCCCGCCCCAGCTCCGCTGGTTGGCCGCACCGGCGACAGCGAGGATCCGGAACCGGCCGCCAGCGACTCCGACAAACCTGACAAATCAATGGATCGGCGGCCGATTGGCCGACCAGGTCTCGGCACAGCAGACACTCCGCCGGCAACAGCCACCGCTCGACGGCCCCGAGCCGGTCAGCGAAGGGCATGATCGAGCGCCGCCCGCATCACCTCGCCCGGGGCCCTGATGCCCGGGAACCAGTGTTCGAAGGAAGCCGCGGCCTGGCCCAGGAGGGCCGAGCGACCGTCGCAGGCGCGGTAACCCTCGGCCCGGAGGGCGCGGACCCAGGGTGTCGCCCTCGGGCAATACACCAGATCCAACGCCGCCGCCTCGGCGGGTTGTCGATCGACCGGAAGTGGGAGCGGGTCGCCGGCGTCGAGGCCAAGCGGGGTGCAATTGATCACCATCCCGATCGCCGAGGGGTCGCCCCGACGGGCGCCTAACGACGCCATCTCGGCCTCGAACGAGGCCGCGCGCGACTGCTCCCTCGAGTGCACCACGAAGCCGACGCCACCGAGGGTCGCCGCGGCCACCGCCGCCCGGGCACTCCCCCCAGTGCCGAGGATGAGCCAATCGCCGGCCGGCCGGCCGAGGGCTTCCCACCCGCATCGAATCCCGACCTCATCGGTACTGGCCCCGACGACGTCGCCGCCCTCTCCCCAGAACGTGTTGCATGCCCCAAAGGACCGATCGCCCCCCATCGCCACCACCGTCGCGGCGAGGCGTTTGTGGGGCACGGTGACATTCCCACCGCCCCCGGCCAGCGCGAGAGCCCGGAGGGCCTCCGGAACGGCGGCCGCGGCGAGCCGAAGGGGTACGTAGACGGCGTCGAGGCCGAGGACCCGAAAGGCGGCGTTGTACATCGCCGGTGACATCGAGTGAGCGACGGGGTCCCCGAGGATCGCGAAAACCCGGGTGCGGCCCCCGATCACGGCGAGGCCATGCCGACGATTCGTCCCACGATCGCGGGCATCATCCCGACGAAGATGTGGAAGGTCTCTCGATACTCATCCAGCTCGCCGCCGAACGGATCGCTCACTTCGGTCGCCGGGCCATCGCGGCCGGCGAACTCGCCGATCAGGTGGGCCCGAGCGCCTCCGCCCAACTCCCGCACTGCGGCCAAGTGGGTTCGCGACATGGTGAGGACGACATCGGCCTCATCCACCATCGACCGGGTTACGGTCCGAGCCCGATGGCCCGACAGGTCGAGCCCCTGCTCGAGGCTCACGAGATATGACCCTTCCGAAACGGGCGCGCCGTCCCAAGCGCCGGTACCTGCCGAAGCCACCTCGGCCCGCATCCCGCTGGCCTCGAGTGCCCGACTGAGAAGGGCCGCCGCCATCGGGCTCCGACAGGTGTTGCCGGTGCAGACGACCAGGACTCGAATCACGGCGCGAATCTCCCCACCGCTCGTCGGAGCTCCTCTCTGGGGATTGCCCCTTCGCGGATCAGTGAGGGCGCCGCTGTGGTGCAGTCGATCAAGGTCGACGGGGGTACGTTGCCCAGCACCCCGCCGTCGAGAACCATCAGGTCCCCTGCCGCGACGGCCGCCGGGAATAGAGCGGCTACCATCGGCGCGCCGGGCGCCGGCGGCCCCCCGGGCTGATTGGCCGAGGTGGAGGTTATCGGCTGATCGATCGCCTTAACCAGGCGAGCCATCCCGGGATGGGAGGTGTGCCGAACGGCAATCCCGCCCTCGGCCCCCCTCAGCCTGCTCGGAAGCCGGCCCTCGCCGCCCGGCAGCACCAACGTCAGCGGCCCGGGCCAAAAGGCTCCCGCCAACGCTTCGGCGGCAGCCGAAAACACCAGCCCGGCTCGTTCCGCCATGGGGCGCCCTGAGATCAACAGAAGAAACGGCTTTAAAGGCGGGCGGCCCTTGAGGCGAGCCAACGCATCGAGCCCCGCTTCCGAGGCGAGCGAGCCCAAGCCGTAAACCGTCTCCGTCGGATAGCCGATCAGGCCGCCCTTGAGCAGATGAGCGGCGACCGCGGGCACCGCCGCGTCGACCTCCTGGGGAGACCCGAAGGGGATCACCGGACCACCCGCGCGATCGCCTCGGCGAGTTCGAAATCTTCAGTCGCCGTGATCTTGATGTTGGCGGGGTGGTCCGGGACCAGGACGATCCGGGCACCCACCGCTTCGACCATGGCCGCGTCGTCGGTGGAAACGGTTTGGGTGGCTCTGGCGTGGGCAAGCCCCCGGCGAATCAGCTCGATCGGGAACGCCTGTGGGGTCTGGGCCCGCCAGAGCCCTTCGCGCGGCACCGTGGCGGCCACGGTTCGGGCCCCCGCCGCTCCGTTTGCCCGCTTGATCGTGTCAGCGACCGGGACCCCCGCAACTGCCCCGTCGCCCTGCCGCGCCGCCTCGATGACGGCGTCGATGACGGACCTGCCGACGAAAGGACGGGCCCCGTCGTGAACCACCACCACCTGGCACCGGTCGTCCAACGCCGCCAGCCCGAGCTCGACCGAATCGATCCGCTCCGCCCCACCAGCCACCAGCCGAAGGCGCGCGCTCGGGACCAGCCAACGAGGCGGATCGGTCACCGCGTGGGCCGGGATGACGGCCACGACGAGCCCGACGGCAGGATGGGCGAGGAACGGACGGAGGGCCCGGAGCAACATCGGGATTCCGGCGATTTCGCGAAACTGTTTCGCAACCTCTCCTCCGGCCCGTCGACCGGAGCCGGCGGCCACCACCACCGCGCCGACGTCAGGCAGCGAGGACACGGGCGAGCTGGTCGACATGATCGAGAGTCACCGGAACGATGCCCGATGGCTGCGAACCCGACCGGCTCGAGCCAAAGGCCCGCCGAAATCCGAGCCGCGAGGCCTCGGCGAGCCGCCGTTCCGCCGCCGCCACTGGCCGGACCTCGCCGGCCAGTCCGATTTCTCCTAGAAACAGCGCGTCCGCCGGGGTTGGGCGATTGGTGAGGCTCGATACCAGGGCCGCCGCGACCGCCAGATCGGCCCCGGGCTCAGAAAGGCGGAGCCCGGCGCTGACCTGGACGAAGACATCGAGGGACCCAAGGCCCTGACCGGCCCGTCGTTCGAGCACGGCGAGCAGCACCGCGAGTCGCCGAGGATCGAGCCCGGTCGCCACCCGCTGCGGGGTACCGTACCCAGACGGCGCCGCCAAGGCCTGCACTTCCACCAAGACCGGGCGGGTGCCTTCCATCAGCGCCGTGACCGCGCTCCCGCTCGTCGACGTCGAGCGAGCCGCGAGGAACACCGCCGATGGATTGGGAACCACCTCGAGCCCGCGATCGGTCATCGCGAACACCCCCAGCTCATCGACCGAGCCGAACCGGTTCTTGGTGACCCGGAGGAGGCGGTAGTTGAGCGACGGCTCGCCCTCGAAGTACAAGACCGTGTCGACGATGTGCTCGAGAGTCTTGGGACCGGCCAGGGCCCCGCCCTTCGTGACGTGCCCGACGACCACCACGCTCGTCCCGGACTGCTTGGCGAATCGCATCAACATCGCTGCCGACTCCCGGACCTGACCGACGCTCCCCGGAGCGCTCTCGAGCGTCTCCGTGAAAACCGTCTGAATCGAGTCGAGAACCAGCAGGTCGGCCCGGACCCCCTCGGCGGCCGCAACGATCGACTCCAGATGGGTCTCGCCGAGGACCAGGACGCCGCTGGCATCCTCGCGCAAGCGATCGGCCCTCAACCTGATCTGCTCGGCCGACTCCTCGCCACTGGCGTAGAGGACCCGCCGACCGGCGCCGACCATCGCCCCGGCCGCTTGGAGGAGCAGCGTCGATTTGCCGATTCCCGGCTCTCCGCCGATCAGCGCCATCGAGCCGGGCACCAGACCGCCGCCGAACACGAAATCGAGCTCTGGGATCCCCAACGACCAGCGCGCCAGCCGTTCACGAGCGACGTCGCCAAGCCGAACCGGCGAGCCGTCGATCTGACGGCCCGGCTTGTGGCGGACGGACGAGCCCGCAGCCGGACGGGCGGACAGCCGCTCTTCGGATACCGTGTTCCAGGCTCCGCAGGCCTCACAGCGGCCAACCCATTTCGGATGGTCGTGACCACACTCGGCGCATCGGAAAACGGACTTGGCCCGAGCCATCGTCAGGGACCCGGCTCGTCTCGCGACGTGTAGTTGTCGAACCGGGTGTACTCTCGGGTGAAGCGCAGCGTCACGTCGCCGGTTGGTCCGTTGCGGTTTTTCGCCAGCATGATTTCCGCGATGCCCCGCTTGCTCTCATCCTCGCGATCGTAGTACTCGGGCCGATGGATGAAGATCACCAGGTCGGCGTCCTGCTCGATCGCCCCCGAGTCCCGCAGATCGGACAGCTGCGGTCGTCGATCGCCCCCTCGTTGTTCGGAGGCCCGGGAAAGCTGCGACAGCGCCACGACCGGCACCTCGAGCTCCCGGGAAAGTGCCTTGAGCGACCGGGAGATGTCGCTCACCTCCTGGACCCGATTCTCGGCGTATTCGGGACTGCGCATCAGTTGGAGGTAGTCGACCACGATCAGACCGAGATCGGATTCGGCCTTGAGGCGCCGGGCTTTGGACCGCATCTCGAGCAACGTCAACGCCGGAGTGTCGTCGATCCAGATTGGGCACTGTTGGAGGACCCCCGCGGCGCGCGCCAGGTTGGTGAAATCGCGATCCTTGAGGAGGCCCCGTCGGACCGCCTGGCTATCGACCCGGGCCTCGGCGCAGAGCATCCGCTGCACCAGGGAATCTTTGGACATCTCCAGCGAGAATATCGCAACCGGGTGACCGTCGACCGCCGCCTGGGTGCCGATATTGAGGCAAAGCGCGGTCTTGCCCATCGAGGGACGGGCCGCCACGATGATCAACTCAGACTTCTGGAATCCCGAGGTCATCTCGTCCAAATCTGTGAAGCCACTCGGGACCCCGGTAACCGTTTTGCCACTCTTTTGGAGCGTTTCGATGCGCTCCATGGTCGGCCAGAGCATTTCCTTGATGCGGATAAAGCCCTGTTGACGACGGGCTTGCGAGATTCGAAAGATCCTCGCCTCGGCATGATCGACCAACTCCCCGGTCGAGAGCCGGGCGTCATAGGCCTCGGTGATCGTCTGAGTCGATGCTTCGATCAGTCGCCGAAGAATGGCCTTGTCGACGACGATCTTGGCATGATGGTCGAGATTTGCGGCCGTCGCCACCGAATCGACCAGCTCGGACACGTACTCCATCCCGCCGGCGAGTTCCAGCTCGTTGCGCCGCAGGAGTTCGTCGCGAAGGGTGACGTGATCGATGACGATCCGCTGCTCGGTGAGCGCCACCATTGCGCGAAAGAGGCGACGATGAGGCTCCCGATAGAACATCGCGTGATCGAGGGTCTCGGTGGCGCGGAGGGCCGCGTCCTGATCGAGGACCATCGCCCCGAGGACGGCCTGCTCGGCCTCCTGACTCCACGGGGCGCCCCGCAGCGCCTGATCAACGGTCAACAAGCTGTCGGGCGATCCGGACGTCATCCCAGGTGGGCTTCTTCCAATTCGGGTTCCGAAGCAGCGCCGCCGGATGGTAGGTCACGACGAGCGGCGTACCGCGATAAGAATGCACCTTTCCTCGCAGATCGGCCAGGCTCCTTTTGGTTTGCAGAAACGCCTCGGCCGCCGTGGCGCCGAGCGCGAGGATCACTTTCGGCTTGATCAGCCGGAGTTGTGCCTGCAGATACGGAGAGCAGGCCGCCATTTCCTCCGGCAACGGTTTCCGATTCTGGGGCGGGCGACACTTGACCACGTTGCAGATGAAGACTTGGTCCCGAGCGTAGCCGATCGCCGCCAGAATGTCGGTGAGCAGCTCGCCGGCACGGCCCACGAACGGCCGCCCGGTCTCATCTTCCGTTTGGCCGGGTCCTTCGCCAACCAGCACCAGCTCGGCTCGCGGATTCCCCTCCCCGGGAACGACTTTGCGTCGACCTTCACAGAGAAAGCACTGGCGGCATCCGGCAACGTCGGCGGCGATGGCATCGAGGGTCGCCCACGCCGCTCCCGGCGGCGAGAGGAGATCGGCCGCCGGCTCGGGGATGGTGAGGCCGGGACCGGGAATCGCAGGCGCCCCGATCCGCCAATCCTTCGATGACCGGGGAGCGGCGAGGGGTTCGGACGGTTCGCGAGGAAGGGACCCGTCGGTCACCACTTCTCGGCCACCGAGCTCGATCTGCTGGCGGAGGTAACGCGCGGCCAGGTCATCCAAGGGATCCACCCACTCGGTCGAGGATCGCCTCGGCAACGTCGGCTTTACTACCGAAGGGGATCTCGTGTCTTCCCCCCCCGGCGTCCAGGACCGTGACCCGGTTGGTGTCGACCTCAAACCCGGCCCCCGGGGTGAGGGCGTCGTTTGCGACGATGAAATCGAGTTGTTTTCGGGCCAGCTTGGCGGCGGCATTGTCGAGAGCGGCACCGGTTTCGAGCGCGAACCCGACGATCACCGCCCCGGGCTTCCGGGCGGTTCGGGTCGCGACCAGCACGTCGGTAGTCGCCTCAAGAGTTACGGACACGGGGCCCTCCTGGCGGGGACGCTTCCGGTCGAGAGCGGTGGCCGGCCGGTAGTCCGCGGGGGCGGCAGCCATGATCAGCAGATCGGCGCTAGGAAGGGCTCGTCGCACCGCCGACTCCAAATCCGCGGTCGAATCGATCCGTTCCACCACCACCCCCGTTGGGTCCGGCTCCCCGCTCGGACCCGTGATGAGCCGTACTTCGGCGCCCCGCCGCCACGCGGCCTCGGCGAGCCGGAACCCCATCTTGCCGCTCGATCGGTTGGTGATAACGCGGACCGGGTCGAGGGCCTCGCGCGTTGGGCCGGCCGTCACCACGACTCGCTTTCCGGCGAAGGGCGGCCGGCTCCCGAGCAGCCGCCGGGCGTGTTCGAGAATCGTCTCCGGCTCGCTCATCCGGCCGGGGCGGTCGGACGGCCCTTCGGCCAGCGCGCCGACCTCCGGGCCAACGATGGCGAACCCGTCGTCCCGGAGTCGACCGAGGTTGGCCTGGGTAGCGGCCGCGGCGAACATTTCGTCGTTCATCGCGGGAGCGAGGAGGGCCGGTTTGGTGCGGGCCAGCAGCATGGCGGTGAGGAAGTCGTCGGCGAAGCCGTTCGCCACCCGCGCGAGGAGATGAGCCGTCGCGGGCGCCACGATGATCAAATCGGCCTCGTGACCGAGCCGCACATGAGCCAGGGCCCGATCGGGTTCCCACAGCGACCCGAGTACCGGCCGGCCGGACAGCGCTTCGAACGTGATCGGCCGAACGAACTCCGCGGCGGCCCGGGTCAACACCACGTCGACCTGGGCCCCGCCTTCAGTCAGTCGGCGGACGAGATGGCAGCTCTTGTAGCCGGCAATCCCGCCCGTCACGCCGACCACGACGTGACGGCCGGCCCACACGGCTACACCTCGGAGCGGCGTCGGCGGAGCTCACGGAACGAAAGCTCCCCGCTGGCCAGCTTTCGGAGCGCGAGCGTCGTCAACTTCTTATAGTGGTGGCTCTGCTCCAGCTGAACCTGTCTTTCCTTCGGGAGTTCGTTCACCATCCTGGCGAAGCGGGCCGCCACCAGGATACTGCGGTACTTGGTGCCCGCGTGCTTGGCGGCCTCGATCGGGGTCACGATATCCATGGTCGGTCTCCTCTATCAATCTGCGCCGCTGGGGCGCTCAGGGCTCGCCGCCGCCGCCAACTCCCGGCGAAACTGGCTCACCACGGTGTCCAAACGGGTTTGCCTCCGGACCCGGCGGCACTCCGCGTCGATGATGTTCGAAACGTCCTCCACCGCTTGGTCGAGCTCGCGGTTGACCACCAGGTAGTCGTACCGGCTGGCCACCCCGAGTTCTTCCCCGGCGATCGCCAGCCGACGAGCGACCGCCGCCGCGTCCTCGGTGCCTCGCCCCGCCAGTCGGCGCACCAGCTCGGCGCCGGTCGGCGGCAAGACGAACACGTGCACACCATTTTCGACTCGGGTCCGAAGCTGCTCGGCGCCCTGGACCTCGATGTCGAGCACGACATGTTTCCCCGCGGCGATACCCTTGCTCACCTCGCCCTGCAGGGTGCCATAGAGGTTGCCGCCGTATTCGGCCCACTCGAGGAACTCGCCCGCGGCGATGCCCTCTTCGAAGCGCTCGCGACTCAAGAACCAATAGCTTTGTCCGTCGGACTCGCCGCCCCGCGGGGCCCGAGTCGTGGCTGAGATCGAATACACCACATCCCCGCGGGTCGCGACGAGGCCCTTGGCGATGCTCGTTTTGCCCCCGCCTGAGGGCGAGGAGAGCACCAGCAAGAACGGCTCTACTCCAAGTTCTCGAGCTGTTCCCGAAATCGTTCCAATTCCCCTTTCATCTCGACCACGGCGTGCTGCATCGTCGCGTCGTTGGCCTTCGAGCCGATGGTATTGATCTCGCGACCCATTTCCTGCGCCAAGAACCCGAGCCTCTTGCCAACCGGTCCGTCCCCGTCGAGCGTCTGGTCGGCCGCCGTCGAATGGGCCTCCAGTCGGACCAATTCCTCGGTGATGTCGAGCTTCTCGGCCAGGAACGCGATCTCCTGGACCAGGCGGGTTTCATCCACAGGCCGTCCATCGAGCAGCGCCGCGACCGCCGCGCGAAGGCGGTTGCGCTCGGCCACGACCCGTTCGGGAGCCCGGCCGTGAACCTCCGCCGCCCCCCGTCGAATCGCCCCGATCCGGATTCGCAGCTCGCTAGCCAGGACGGTGCCTTCCTTCGCCCGGGTTGCGCGGCACTCTTCCACCGCCCCCGACAGCACGGCCGAGATAGCTGGCCAATCGAGTTCGGGCCCCCGCTCCTCACGGCCACCCACCACCTCCGGCTGCCGGACGATCAAATCGAGCGTGACGCCCCCGGTTCCGCCGATGGCCGCCTCCAACTCGCGGAGCCGCGCCGCGACGACCCGCCCGCGCTCGAGGTTGACGCGGAAGACCTCGGCGCTCTCGGGCGGCGAGATCCAGCGGCAGGCAACCGTGAAGTGCCCCCGCTCGAAAACCCGGCGGAGCGATTCCCGGATCTCCCCCTCGAACTCCCCGAACTCGGGCGGCGCCTTGAGCGACACCACCGAGTAGCGATGATTGACCGATTTGAGTTCGACCCGGAGGACGCCACTGCCGACGGCTCCTTCCGCGGCCCCGAACCCCGTCATGCTCGAGGGCACGGCTGCTCCGGTGCGTGGAAAGCATGGCAACATAAGCGGTTACGGGACAGACAGGTAGGGCGGCCTCAATCGTCGGTCAGTTGGTAAACTCCCATCTCACTCCGAAGGTGCTGGCGAACCGGGGAATCCGAAGCCCCGGCAAGTAGCCCAGGTCGGTCCCCTGGATGTTGACTCGATCGTAATAGGCGACGAAATCTCCGATCCGGAGCTGAAGCAGGCCCCGAAACAAGGTCGCTCCCTTGTGGGCGATCGGCTCTCCCTTGGCGTCGCGGCCGATGACGCCGGCCCCCCATCCCTCGATGCTTCCCTGGAGCTTCAAGCCGAAGATCCCGCTCCGAAAGGTGGGCAGGAATCGGCTCTGGATCGTGGCGTTCACGATCGAGTGGGTCGGCGGCAGGCCTTCGACGGCGGCCCCCCTGGGATCGCTGTACCAGCCATCGATCACGAACCATTGCCGAGGCGCGAGCCGCGCGTGCACGGTGATCCAGTTGGTGACGCCTAACGGTCGAATCGAATCAATGGTTCGATACAGGGGGAAGGTTTCGGGCGCGAACCCGGCCGTCCGCCAAAGCCCGACCTCTACCGCCAGTCGGGTCCAGTCGAGACCTCCGAGAAGTCCCACGTCGGTGACGTTCTGGGGGATCGCTCCCGACAACGCCGGATGGGCGAGGACCGATCCAGTCCGCCCGACCACCCCCGCCCGAAGGCCCAACGGCATGGAGAGGGTCCCCCGGGCGGTGACCCATCGACTGGTTCGGTCGCCGTCGTGGCGCTGGTAGACGCCCTCGCCGCTGACCGCGATCGCCGCCACCGGGGCGAGGCCGAGCGACGCTCGGGCGTCGAGCGGCGTCCACCGAGTCCGATGCCACACCTCGCCGCTGAACGCCGAATGCCGGGTCCGGTGACCGATCCTCCCCCCGAACTGCCATAGCGCCTGGTCGACGAACCGGACGTGACGGTCGGGACCCCCGAGGGAGACCGCCGTCGAATCTTCGCTCCAGCTACTGCGGGCCGCGACCACGCTGCCCGAGATGCCCAGCCCGTCGGCGTCGGGCCGAACGCTGAGATTCAGGTGGAGGTCGGACCGACCGCCCTCGAGCCCCTGCGACAGAGTGTCGCGCGGGACGACGGCGGCAGGCGTTCCAAATAGTTCCCGCTTGGGGCTCCCACTGATCCATTGGACCATCCCCGCCACCCGCCCCGCCCTCGGCACGTAGCTCGCTTGTAACCACGTCTGGGTATTCCCGTAGGACCCCTGGAAGTTGTTGCGATCGGGCACCGCCAGGTGCTCGGCGGCGACCACGAAACCAAACCCGCCCTGACTGCGGCGCTCCAGCGAGGCAACGTACCGGGCAATGTCGAAATCGCCGCTCGCGACCGCGATCCGAGTTCGGGGCGGGAGACGGTCGTGGCGCCGGGTGAACAAATGAACCCGGAGCAACCCGGGCAACCGTTCGACTTCGACCCGATCGAAAAACGAGAGCGGAAACAGCGATGGGTCGACCGAGACGCTATCGGGGCCTAACGGCAGGAACGGAACGCCGTCGATCAGGAACTCGGTCGACGCCGCCGCCCGTCCCTGGAAATTGATCGGCTCCGGACGCCCGACCCACCCACCCCGCCAGAGGAAGACCCCGGGAACCTTGGTCAACAGATCCGAGAGCGTTTCGGAGTTGTGCCAGTCCATGGTATCCCGGTCGAGGACGATTCGGCTCAGCCCCGGCAACAGGTCGGGTCGGCCGAGGCGGGGAAACACCGGCACTCGGGTCCGGTTCGCCTCGGCGGTTCGGAGAAACACCGCCGAGATGTCGGTCGTGTCCGCAGCGAGGCTGTCGGCCCGCAACGAGTCGGGCACCTGGGCAAGGATCGGTCGACTCACGACCACCCCCAGCGCGACGAGGAAAGCGGCGAACCTCATGGGGTCGGCGGGGGGCGGATCGGGAACGAGCCACTATTCGGGGCGCGGTCGACGACCGGGGCCCGGCTCCGACCGCTCACGTCGATCGCCAGCCTGAGGTCGGGGGCGAGGTCGACTGGGAGGGTCAGCGCCGACCGGGGAATCTTCACCGCGAGTCGGGTGCCGTCGAAGGTGGCTGGAACCAGGACGAAGCGTCGCTTGACCTGCTCCACCACCGCCAGTCGGCCGAAACCGTTATCGCGAAGGTCAAGATAGAAATCGACTCCCAGATCGCGGGCCTGATCGAGGAAACCCGTTGACGTGCTCTCGTCGACGTCGAAGTAGACGAACCCGTCGAGCCCATTCGGGGCGCCATCGCTCCAGCGAGTGATCTCCGCCCCGAATTCTAGGGTCAGACTCAGTTCCTTCGGTGAGAGGGTTCCGGAGATTCGCAGCAGATCGATTCCGGGGGCCTGGGCGGGATTGGTCGTGGCGGCGGTGGTATCGCCGGCGGGATCGGTGAGCTCGAAATCGAAGGGAGCCTCGACGCCCGGCCCGGCCGGGCTCGAGCCACAACCCACGATGAGCGCCAACCCGACGGTCGACCCTAACCGCCGCATCCCTACGTCCCGGCGCGGGCCAGCAGGAACTCGGCGAAAAGGCGAACGCCCATGGCGGTGGGTCCCTTGACCGAGGCCGGATCCTCCCGATCGCTGTACGCCGTCGCCGCGATGTCCAGGTGGGCCCAGGGGAAGTCCTCCACGAACTCCTTCAGGAACCACCCGGCGGTGATGCTCCCTGCCGCCCGCCCGCCGGAGTTTTTCATATCGGCGATGTCGGATTTGATCAGCTCGCGGTATTCGTCCCACAGGGGCAGTTCCCAGACCCGTTCGCCGGATCGCTCTCCCGCCCCGATCACTTCCCGGACCAGTGCCGGTGGGTCGCCCATTACGCCCGCCGCCACCGCACCCAAGGCGATGCCGATCGCCCCGGTCAGGGTCGCGATGTCCAGCACACAGCTCGGCTGGTAGCGGCGCGCGTAGGACAGGGCATCGGCGAGGATCAGGCGACCTTCCGCGTCGGTGTTGATGACTTCGATCGTCTTCCCGAAATGACTCTTGACGACGTCGGCTGGACGGTAGGCCGTGCCCGATGGCATGTTCTCCACCGCCGGGATCAGTCCGACGACGTGGAGCTTCGGTTGGAGGATGCCGAGCATCTCGAACGTTCCGAGGACGGCGGCGGCGCCCGACATGTCGTACTTCATGTCCTCCATGCTTTGGGCCGGCTTGATCGAGATGCCGCCAGTGTCGAACGTGACGCCCTTCCCGATCAGCACGACCGGTGCGCCGGCGCCGCCCCGATGTTCGAGCACGATGAAACGCGGCTCCTCGGCGGACCCCTGCGCCACCGCCATGATGGCATTCATCCCCTCGCCGATGATCGCCGCCTTGGCGAGCACCGTCACCGCGTGGCCGTGCCGGGCCGCCAACTCGGCGGCGGCGACCCCCAGGTAAGTCGGCGTGCAGACGTTAGGCGGGAGCACCTGGATGCCGCGAGTCACCCAGGCGCCGGCGCCGATCGCGGCGCCGATCCGGGCGCCCTCGTTCGCCTCGGCCGTTTCGCTGGGGTCGGCGAGCAGCTCGACCGCGGTGAGCGGCGCTTTCGGGTCGTCCGCCGGCTTTTTCATCTCGAGGAAATGCCAGGCCCCCTGGGCGGCCCCCTCGGCGACGACCTGAAAGAGGTCTCGCGCCCCGACCACCCCTCGCGATTCCGCCGGGCACCAGAGCGCCGCGGTGCCGACGCCGAGCGCCCGGGCTCTCTTGGCGCCCACCGCCGCGCCTCGCCGAAGCGTTTTCCTCGAGGCGTCGGTGGACTTGCCGGTGCCCACCAGGAGCACCCTCCCGACTCCGGTAGCCGGATAGATCAACGCGGTCTCGTCCCGTTTCCCTTTGAAGTCTCCCGCCCCGAATACCCGACCGAGCCCGCCGCCGACCGCCTGATCGAGGGCGGCCAGCGAGGGTGGCATCGAGCCCTCGGCCAGCAGGACAATCAGAAGCGGGCCGCGGTACGACTCGGGCGGGGTCGCGCTGATCGGAGTGGAGAACGGCATGATGATTCCAGCGAATGGGACCAGGGGATGTCCGCGACGGTTCGCGAGGCAACCTAAACGAGAATCGGGGAAAAGGAAAACGACCGATCGGCGGGCATCCGTCTCGGCGCCGGAGGGTCGCCATCGGGACGCCGGCCCTGATCGTCGCCGCCGTCGCCATATTCCGGTAGTATGAACAGGACCGCCGGGTTCCCGGCACTCGAGGCGCCATGAATCATCGTGATGAGTTTTCGCTCTACGACCTCCGAGTCGAGGTGGTCGCCAACCGCGGCCGAATGATGTGTCACGAACAGATCGGCGACTACTTCGAGGTGTCGGGGGGGCGCCTCGCGATCCCGTCCGGCACCTCCTTCCCCCTCTATGCCATGGCCGCCCTGCTGCCCCTCCTCCCGGCAAAGCAACGAGAGACTCACCCCAACGATTGGATGACGACCGACACCGACATCGCCTGCCCCGACGTCCATTGCGGAGCCGTTTTCCGGATCACTCGCCTGGGGCGGCGATCGTTCCGTCACAGCGAGGAATCGGCGGCTCCATTGACGCCCACCATCCCGTGATTCCCACCGTGTCACTGGGGCCAGGCTACCCGGTCCCCCGAATCATCCTCGGTGCCTGGCAGCTGTCCGTCGGACACACGGAGGCCGAGCTCGACCGGGAGGATTCCTTCGCGACCTGGGATCGAGCGCTCGACCGCGGGCTCGACACTTTCGATTGCGCCGACATTTACACCGGAGTCGAAGCGCTGATTGGCGGCTACGTTCGGCGGCGGCGGCGGGCCGGGGCCACCATCCCGCGAGTCCATACCAAGTTCGTCCCCGACCTCGCGGTCTTGCCGACGATCGATCGGGACTACGTCGCCCGGATAATCGATCGTTCCCTCGCTCGACTTGGCGTCGAGCGGCTCGACCTGGTCCAGTTCCACTGGTGGGACTACCGGATCCCGGGCTACCTCGATGTCATGGGATGGCTCGCCGATCTCGCTCGTGACGGGAAGATTCGGCACCTCGGCCTCACCAACTTCGACACCCTTCGCACCCATGAGCTGGTCGCATCGGGGGTGCCGATCGCGACCACCCAAGTCCAGTACTCGCTCCTCGACCAGCGTCCGGCGCGGACCTTGGCGGCGACCGCCGAGCCTGCTGGAGTGCGACTCCTCTGCTATGGAGCCCTAGCGGGCGGATTCTTGAGCGAGCGCTGGCTAGGGGCTCCGGAACCGCCAGCCTGGGAAAATCGGTCGTTGGTCAAGTATCGATTGATCATCGAGGACCTTGGCGGCTGGGACCGGTTTCAGGCGGTTCTCACCGCCCTCGCGGCCGTGGCTCGGCGCCACGATACCTCCATTGCTGCCGTTGCCCTGCGCTGGGTGCTCGATCGGCCGGGCGTGGCGGCGGCGATCGTCGGCACCCGCCATCGGCGGCACTTCGAGTCGATCGAATCGGCGTTCCGAGTTTGCCTAACTGACGGGGATCGGGCAGCGATTGGGTCCGCCACCGGCGGTGACCCGGGGCCGCCAGGGGACGTCTACGACGCCGAGCGGGTTCCGGGCGGCCGCCACGCGGCGATCATGCGCTATCATTTGAACGCCCGAGCACCGGATTGAGGCCAGTCGACTAGTGCCGCATTCCAAGCGACTACACGTGTTGATCCACGCAATGGCCGGAGGTGCGGTCGCTCTTTCGGCCATCCTGATTGACTACCTGCTGTCACAGCCTCCGGTTTGGGGGCGCCTGCAAAGCCTTATCCTCGTGGCCGGGCTCGGCATCGTTGCGCTCGGATTCCTCTGCTCCCATCAGGGCACGCTCGCTCGGATATCAACCAATTCCTGCCTGGCACTCCTCAGTCTATTCGGGTGCCTCTCGCTGGGTGAAGGGTTGCTGCGGGTCACCGGTTTCGACTTTGCGGCCGGCGAAGCGCGGGCTTGGAGTCAGACTCCGGTCTACTACCAGCGGCCTATCGCGCCGACGGGCGAAGTGTTTTTCAAGCGTCCAGGATCGGCAGGACGCAATCGACCATAGCCCAGCTGGCGGGATGGGGGGCCACTGCGGTAACGGAATGGGGGCCGTCGGATCGATACGCCGCGCCCCCCTATCGCTTGGTTTCCGCTGCCCATGCCCGAGGCGAGAGTCGAACTCGCATACCGTTGCCGGCGGTGGATTTTGAGTCCACTGCGTCTGCCATTCCGCCACTCGGGCCCGCGCGGCGGAATATGGGCAGCGACCCCTAAGGCCGCAACCGATTCGGGCGGGCCTGCGGCAGGTTCGCGGCCCGCTGGCTCCGGATCTCTTGGACCCGCTGCATCAGCCGATCCCGGAGCAGCACGTACTGGGCTCGCTGCACCGGCGACAACACCGGGGCGAGATCACCGATCTCGTCCTTGAAGGTCTGGACGTACTCGATCCGAGCCGCAAGGATCCGGTCCGTCAGCCGAATGACCGTTCGCTCATCGGCCGCCACCCCGCGCCGCATCGCCCCCGCGAGCTGGTCCCGGAGGCTCCGGTCCTCCCGCTCGAGGGTCCGCCGTTTGGTCGCCCAGGTCGTCAAGACCCCTCGCACTCTCGCGACCTGATCGTCAGTCAGGCCTAACTCGATCGTGAGCCGCTCGGCGAAACGCTCCTCGATCAACTGCCGAAGCCGCTCGGCACGAAGGCCGTCGGGAATCCCGGCGGAGTCCTGGGCCGCCCCAGGCACTGGTCCCAGGAAACCGGCGGAAGCAGCCATCAACATGAAACCAAGGATCATCTTCATCAGCTCTCCCAGGATCGAAGTACCTGTTCCAACTCGTCGGCGCTCAAATCGCCGAGCCGCCCCCCGTCCGGGACGCTCGGCGCCTCGAGACCGGTCAAGACCATTTCCAACTCGCTCGACGTGAGCCCCTCGAGTTCAGTCAGGACCAAAGCGGCACCGGATTCGCCGGCCGGCTCCGTTCGGATGTTGGCATACCAGGCCGCAAGAATCACCGCCGCCGCCGTCGCCAGGCCGACGAGCCACCTGAAGCCCCGGCGGCGGCTCCCGATCGGGACGACTCGGGCATCCTGGCCAGCGGGCCCAGCGGCCAGCCGGGCGCGGACCCCGCCGGCGACCCGGTCGAGGTCGAGCGTTGGCAGCCGGGCACCCAATTCCCGGCCCTGCCGGACCAACCGCCACTCGGCTCCACAATCGGCACAGACGGATAGATGGCGGCTCTCCTCGTCGGTCCAAGCATCCAGCCCCGCGGCCACCGCGACCATCCGGTTGGACAGGAGCTCGCAACTCGTCATTGAAGGTGCTCCTTCAACCGCTTGACCGCGTGATGATAGTGAACCCGCGCCGCCCCGGGGGTCGTCCCTAACGTCGCGCAGATCTCTTCATAGTCGAGCCCTTGCTGGACCCGGAGCAGAAACACTTCACGCTGGAGGCGGGGCAGTCGGTCAATCTCGGCCAAGAATCGCGTCTCCATCTCCTGGGCACCCGTCTCGCCTTCGGGATCGGATGAGTCAGCCACCTCGTGATCGTCGATCGAAACGACTTGGCGTCCCTTTCGCCTCCGAAACAGATCCTTGCTCAGGTTCCCGGCGATCCGAAACAGCCAACTCTTGAACGACGCCTCGCGGCGCCAACCTGCCAGTGCTTGGAACGCCTTGAAGAACGCTTCCTGGGTCAAGTCTTCGATGTCGCCCGGGTCGGCACCCGAGGCATAGAGATATCGGCCCAGGGAAACCGAATGACGCCTGACCAATTCGTCGGCCGCCCGCTCGTCCCCTGCGCGGTATGAAGCCACCAGTTCTTCATCGGTCCGCACAGTCATTGGTCGCTGATCCGACGCAAATTGGGCACTCTCGTTAAGTCGAACCGAGCCGAAGGCGGTCGGCCCGTTGCCGGAGCGTGGGATCGAAGAGCGGTAATACCTTTATTATCAATGGTTTATATGTCTGCATCTGATCCATTAGATTGACTCGCTACGAAAAATCGACAATTCGTTCCAGGAGGATCGATGCCGTTGAGACCAACCACCAGGTGGCGAGGCCACCTCGACACGCTCCGCACGCTCTGCTTCGCCTTCGGAGCGGCCGTTCCGGGCGTCGCCGTCGCGCAGCCGCCGGCCGAACAGAAATTCACCGACACGCTCAGTGTCGACCGACCCCAATATCGGTCGACGTACGCACGGCGACCCAATCCACCGGTCCTGATTCGCAACGCCACGATCATGACCGCCACGGGCAACGAGATGAGAGGCGCGTCGATCCTCTTCCAGGATGGCAAGATCGTCGCGGTCGGCGCCGAGGTCGGGGCCCTCCCCGCAGGCACCCAGACCGTCGATGGGTCCGGCAAGTTCGTGACCCCAGGGCTGATCGATACCCACAGCCACATCGGGGTCTACGCCGCGCCCGGCACCCAGGCGGAAAGCGACGGCAACGAGGCGACCAACCCGGTGACGGCCGAGGTATGGGCCGAGCATTCGCTGTGGCCCCAGGATCCCCAGATCCCGCTCGGGGTTGCGGGTGGGGTGACCATCGCGCAGCTCCTCCCGGGCTCGGCCAACCTCGTGGGCGGCCGCTCGGCCACGATCCGACTCGTCCCGGCCCGGACCGCCCAGGAGATGAAGTTTCCGAACGCTCCGTACGGCGTGAAGGTCGCCTGCGGCGAGAACCCGAAACGGGTTTATCAGAGCCGTGGCCCCTCGACCCGGATGGGCAACATGGCCGGGTATCGCACGGCGTTCGCCCAGGCTGAGCAGTATCGCGTCAAGTGGGACAAGTGGAACCAGGATCGGAAAGGTGACCCGCCGGCCCGGGACCTCCGGCTGGAGACCCTCGCCGGCGTCCTCCGGGGCGAGATCTCGGTGCAGAATCATTGTTACCGGGCCGACGAGATGGCGCAGATGCTCGACCTCGCCGCCGAGTTTGGCTTCAAGATCCGATCGTTCCACCACGGCGTGGAGGCGTACAAGATCGCCGATCTCCTCGCCAAAGCCGGCACTGCCGCCTCGATCTGGTCCGATTGGGGTGGCTTCAAGATGGAGGCCTACGATCAGATCCTCGAGAATCTCGCCCTGGTGACGGCCGCGGGCGCAAGAGCGGTCCTCCACACGGACAGCCCCGACGGGCTCCAACGGATGAACCAGGATGCCGCCAAGGCAATGTACGCCGGCAATCGGGCCGGCATTCCGGTGACCCGCGATCAGGCCCTTCGGTGGATCACTGCCAACCCCGCCTGGGTCTTGGGAATCGACCAGCTGACCGGGACTCTCGAGCCCGGGAAGCTGGCGGACGTGGTCCTCTGGTCGGGCGACCCCTTCTCGGTGTACTCGAAGGCCGAGAAAGTCTGGAACGACGGCTGGTTGGTGTTCGACCGGCTCGACAAGGCGCGCCAGTACAAGACCGACTTCAACTTGGGCCAAACCGACCCGGGGGTGGGACGATGAAGGCGGACAGGCGGACAGACGGACAGGCGGGCCGGTTGGCGTGGCTCGTCGGTGGAGCCGCGGTGCTCCTGGCTGGCTCGTTAGGCGCGCAGTCGATCGCGATTACTGGCGGAACGGTGTTCCCCGTGTCTGGGCCCCGGGTCGAGGGTGGAACCGTCTTGATCACGGGTGGCCGGATCGTCGCCGTTGGCCGCAACGTTGCAATCCCGGCCGGAGCCAAGACGATCGACGCCACCGGCAAGTGGGTTACCCCCGGCTTGATCCACGCCGCCGCTGATGCCGGGGCTGGCGTGGCCGGCTTAGGGGGCTTCAGCGAGGCCGCCAAGGACGGCGACATCAACCCGTCGTTCAATCTGGTCCCCGGGATCGATCCAGCGGCGATCACGATTCCGGTGGCTCGAACCGGAGGAGTGACGACCGGCCTGCTGGCGCCAAGCGGGTCGTTCCTTCCGGGCGCGGTCGTGGCAGTCGACTTCGCGGGGGAACGCGCCGAGCAGATGGTCGTTCGGGCGCCGGCGGCCCTGGCCATCAACTTGAGCGACGGGAGCAAACGGGCCGGCGGTGGGGCGCGCGGGGGGACCATCGGCCGGCTGCGGCAACTGTTCGCCGACGCATTGGAGTACGACCGCCGACGCCTGGAGTATCGGCGGGGGGCCACCCAAACGTTCTCCGCCCCGGCCGCCGAACTGGAGGCGCTCCTCCCCGCGCTCCGGGGCACGCTCCCGGTGCTGGTCACCGCCAATCGGCGGATCGACATCGAGAACGCTCTCAAGCTTGCCACCGACTTTCGCCTCAAGCTGGTGCTCGCGGGAACGGTGGAGGGCTGGCAGGTGGCACCGGCCATCGCTCGGGCTGGCGTGCCAGTTACCGTCGAGCCGAATCGCGACATCCCCAGCTTCGATGGGCTGGGCGCCCGGCTCGACAACGCCACCCTGCTGCGCGAGGCGGGCGTCAAGGTTGTCATCGCCCAAGGCGATCCTGGCGGCGAGCGGACGCTGCGGTATGCGGCCGGAAACGCGGTCCGCAATGGCGTGAGTTGGGATGATGCCCTGAGGGCGATCACGCTCTGGCCGGCCGAGGCGTTCGGCCTAACGCAGTACGGCTCGCTCGAGGCGGGGAAAGTCGGGAACGTTGTGATCTGGTCCGGCGACCCGTTCGAATTCGCCTCAGCGGCGGAGACGGTCATCGTCCGGGGCGTCGAAACCTCACTGCGAACGCGCGAAAACGAACTGCGCGATCGCTATCGGAGGCTGCCGCCGACGTGGTAATCCCGGAGGCGATCAGCCCGAACTAAGGGTTCGGGCTGACCTCGGCCTCGCCGGTGTCCGCCGGCGGGGCCGGTTTCTCGTCGACCCGGACCGTCTCTCCATCGAGGCCGTCGAGTTCCCGATCGATCTTGGCGATCTTGTCGGCGATATCGTCCATTTGGGCGTAGACCGCCTCGATTTCCGCCGGGTTCACCTCGCTGCCCCGGTCTCGTCGATAGGTCAGCATGCCAAGTTTATAGGCAACCTTGGCACGCAGACCCAAGAGACTCGATCGTTCGAGCTGCAGCTTACTGGATTCGACGGCGTCCTTGACGCGATCGCCCAGCTCGTCGAGCTCGGCGCGGAAACGATCGAAGAGGGTTGACATCGGTCGCGGCCTCTGGGTGGCGGATAGACGGTAGACGGATGGAACGATGGCCGGGTTTCATGAAAAACGAAGGGCCGCCCGAAGGCGGCCCCAACATCCCGGTCGAGCCCGCCAGCACCTAGCCGGGGGTGACGGGGTAAACGGACACTTTTTGCCGGCCGGCCGACTTCCACTCGAACTTGACTACCCCGTCGGCGACCGCGAAGAGGGTGTCGTCGTTGGCCCGGCGAACGTTGGTCCCGGCGTGGAATTTGGTGCCCCGTTGCCGGACGAGAATGTTGCCCGAGATGACTCGCTCGCCGCCGAAGTGTTTGACGCCGAGGTATTGCGGGTTGCTCGTCCGACCGTTCCGCGAGGAGCCGACGCCTTTCTTGTGAGCCATTTCAACCTACCTTCACGTCAGTAATTCGGACCTCGGTGTACTTTTGCCGATGGCCGGTCTTGCGGCGATAGTTCTTTCGCCGCTTGAATTTGAACACGTAGATCTTCTCGCCCTTGCTGGTCCCGACCACCTCGGCCTCGACGGCGGCGTCCTTGACGAACGGCGTTCCGGCCTGGACCGTGGTGCCATCCGAGGTCAGGAGCACCTCGTCAAAGGTGACCTTGGACCCTGGCTCGGCCGCCATCAGCGGGAGCATCAACGTATCGCCCTTTTGGGCCTTGAACTGATGGCCGAGGGTCCTGAAAATCGCGTACATCTGCCAGAATCCGGTTCGTGAGAAAGCTCGCAATTATAGATGTGGTAATAGGATAGCGCAAGGCCGGTGAGTCCCCGGCGGCCCCGGATGGCCGACTCGGGACTCAGCGAACCCACCATCGCCAAGGGTTCCCCCGCGCCCTAGGCGATCGAGTAGATCTCGGTGACGTCGCGACCGCCGGGCCGACTCATCAGTCGGAACTGGTCGGGGTTGATGGTGGGATCGTCCCGGAGCTCGACCTCGAGCTGGGATCCCTTGGTCACCGCCGAGAGCAACTTGGGCTCCTCCTCCTTGAGGTAGAGAACGACCTCGGGGTGGGTTCGGACGCAGACGCTTTTCTCCCTCCGTTCGAGGGCGCACCGGCGCAACGAGCGCTCGATCCGTCGAGCCACCACCTCGGGCGTAAAGACCCGACCGGTCCCCTGGCATTGCGGGCAGTCCATCGTCATCGACGCCCACAGCGACCCGCGGACCCGCTGCCGGGTCATCTCGACCAAACCGAGGTCGGAGACGGCGAGGGCTTTGGTTCGGGCGCGATCTCGGCCGAGGTGTGCTCGGAGTTCCTGCAAGACCCGATCGCGGTTACCCCGGGACTCCATGTCGATGAAGTCGCAAACGATGATCCCTCCGAGGTCACGGAGCCGCAGTTGCCGAGCGATTTCGCGAGCCGCTTCGAGGTTGGTGCGGAGGATCGTCTTCTCGGGATCTTTTTTCCCGGTATAGCGGCCGGTATTGACGTCGATCGAGACGAGCGCTTCGGTCGGTTGGATTACCAGGGAGCCGCCGGCCTGCAAATCGACCCGCGGCTTGAACAGGTTCTTGATCTCGGCTTCGATCCCATGTTTGTCGAATAGGGGCAGCGGCTCCGTGTACAGTCGGACCCGACTCAACAATTCGGGATCGACTTGTTGGAGGTACTGTTCGATTTCGTGATAGATCTCCTTGGAGTCGACCCACAAGGCATCGACCTTGTCGGAGAACAGATCGCGAATCAGGCCCCGCGTGAGGCTGGCTTCCCGCTGGAGGAGCGCCGGGGCCTTCCGAACGTAGGACTGCTTTTTCTTGATTTTTCGCCACTGGACCAATAGCGAGTCGATTTCCCGCTTGAAGTGCTCTTCGGTGACTCCCTCGGCGACGGTTCGGACGATCATTCCGCCGGCGTCTTCGGGAAGCAACCGGGTCACCAACTCGCGGAGCCGGGCGCGCTGTTCCCGCGACTCGATTTTTCGACTGACGCCCACCCGGGACGCGTAGGGCATGTAGACGAGAAACCGACCGGGGAGGGAGATTTGGGCCGTCACCCGCGAGCCCTTCGTGCTGATCGGCTCCTTGGTGACCTGAACCGGTAGCGTCTGCCCCTTTTTCAAGATCTCCGCGATATCGGGGATGGCGCGGCGGCTCGACACCTCACGCTGGCGCGGTTCGCCGGTGCCTCCGTTGCTCCCGGATCGCCGCGCGGACGCCTCGGCACCGTCGGTGGGCGCCTCAGCGGTTGGTTGATCGGGGACTTCCTCGTCGTCGTTTTCGCTCGGGTCTTCGTCTTCGTCAGGCTCGAGCAAGTCCGAGGCGTGGAGGAAGGCGCTCTTTTCCAGGCCAATGTCCACGAAGGCCGCCTGGATTCCCGGCAGCACCGCGTCGACCCGGCCCAGGTAGATGTCGCCAACGATTCGTCGCCGGTCGGGACGGTCCAGCATCAACTCGGCCAGGCGGTCGTCCTCGAGGATTGCCACTCGAGACTCCCGGGGGCCACTGGTGATGATGATTTCGCGCTTCAAGGGAACAATCCTTCGCCAGGGTCTTTCTTCCGCCCGGTCCGCGAGCCCGGGGCAGCCCTCGCCCGCCGACCGATCGCACCAAGACTCGGGCCGAGGGCGAGCGGGACGGCTCGACGTCGGTCCGACGGTCTTGCGACCTAGTCCGATATGGCGGGTGTTCGAGGCTACCCAGCGGGGGGCCCGACTTTCCGAGTCGGAAGAAACGATAAAGAGGACTTCGCAAGTGGGCGACCACGTCGCCCGCCGCAATCAGCAGGCGGGCGGAGCTCAGGGCAACCGGGCTCCGAACGAGTCGCATGCCCTAAAGATATGTCGGAGCCAGGGTTAGGCGGTAGGGCGGCGGGCCAGCCTAACTCTCGACCACGGTTCCGAGAATCTGGCGGCCGATCACCAGGCGCTGGATCTCGCTGGTGCCCTCGCCAATCTCGCAAACCTTGGCGTCGCGCATCATTCGCTCGACCGGATACTCCGAGGTGTAGCCGTAGCCCCCAAAGACCTGGACCGCCGCGGTGGTCACCCGCATCGCGAGTTCCGAGCAATACAGCTTGGCCATCGCGGCTTCTTTCTTGAACGGTTTGCCGGCCTGCTTGAGCCGGGCCGCCGAGTACAGGAGGTGGGTCCCCGCTTCGATTTCGGTCGCCATGTCGGCGAGTTTGAAGCTGATGCCCTGGAAGCTGCCGATGAACTTGCCAAACTGCTTTCGGGTGCCGGCGTATTCGAGCGCGGCCTGGTAGGCGCCTTCCGCGATCCCGAGCGACAGCGCCGCGATGCCGATCCGGCCCGCGTCCAGGGTCTTCAAGAAATTGACGAAGCCCTCGCCCCGGGTGCCTAACATGTTCTCTTTGGGGACGATCGCGTTGTCGAAATGAAGCTCGCGAGTATCGCTTGCCCGCCAGCCCATCTTGTCTTCTTTTTTCCCAGCCCTGACACCGGCGATCTTCGGCAGGTCGGCGGCGTGGCCGACGCCGACGTCGGCACAGACGTCGAGGTCGACGGTGTCCTTGGTGACGAGGAAGCTGGTAATTCCCCGGTGGCCGGGGCCCGGATCGGTTCGGGCCGTTACCGAAAAGATCTCACCGACGCCCGCGTGGGTGATGAGACACTTGGCGCCGGTGAGGACGAAATGATCGCCTTTATCGACGGCCACGGTGGCAGTGCCACCGGCATCGCTTCCTGCCCCGGGCTCCGTCAGACCGAACCCCCCCATGACCCGACCGGAGGCCAGCAACGGGACGTACCGCCGGCGCTGGGCCTCGGTGCCGAACTCGACGATCGGCGAGGTCCCCAGGTTGGTGTGAGCGCTGATGGTGAGGGCGTGCGAGGCATCGACCTTGGCCATCTCGTGGATCGTGATATAATAGGAGACCTGATCCATTCCGGCGCCGCCCAACTCCTCGGCCCACGGCACGCCGAGAAAGCCCAGCTCGCCCATCCGTTTGATGTTCTCCCACGGGAAGGTCGAGGTGCGATCGAGCTCGCGGGCGATCGGGGCGACATAGGCACGGGCGAACTCGCGTACCGTCTCGCGCACCTGGGTATGATGGTCCGTGAAGTAGAGCGATTCGTCCATTTCGTCGTCACGACTCGAAACAGGGTGATGGGACTCGGAACAAGATAGCCTCGTTGGGGCCGAGAACGCCCGGGGATTCAGCTTCGGTCCGGGTGTCGACTAGTTTCCGTGGTCTCCGCCTCAGGACCAGCGATGCACGATGCCCCCGGCGACCGGATCGCGGGTTTGGAACGGCGCCTTGTCCGGCTCCGTATGCTGTGCTGGCTCGGCCTCGTGGTCGCGACGGGATCGTTCGCGTGGGCCCTCCGGACCGAGCCTGGCGGCGTCACCGATGGCCGTCTCTGGCTCGCGCGGGACGAGGCGGGCCGGGTGCGGGGGATGTTCGGCGTTACCAACGACGCGGTGGCGCTGACGATGTACGATTCGACCGGGCAGCTCCGACTGGACGTCGGCCTGGCGCCGAACGCCGCTCCTGGCATGCTGATGCGATCCGCCGGGGGGGATCCGGTCGCCATGGTCACGGTCAACGACGCCGGGATTCCAATCGTTCGCCTGACGAATGGCGCCGAGCGGTTGCGACTGGAAGTCGCGCCGAGGCCGGGAGCGACGGTCGTGGTAACCGGCGCCGCGAATCGACCTGACACCATTTTGCGAGGAGATCGCCGGTGAGACCAAGGACCCGACGGGTGGCCTGGGGGGCGGTGGCCGTCGCCCTGATACTGAGCGCCGAGGCAGCCGGCCAGGACCGCGCCGGAACGTTCGTGCTCCGGAGCGGGCCCGACACGATCGCCTTGGAACGGTTTCGGTGGGAGGGACAGACCCTCCACTCGGAGAGTGTCATTCGGATGGCGCAGGCCCGGATCGGCTTCGAGATGCTGGTGACCAACCGAGGGGTCGACCGGCTGACCAATCGGGCGTGGAGCCTGGCGGATTCGGCGGGCGCCGTCCCCCGGCAGGAGGCCCGGTTCACCTTCCCGGGCGACAGCGCCATCGTCGAAATCATCAACGCCGGGCGGCCGCCGGTGATACAGCGCCTCGCAACGCGGGGCGGGGCCATCCCTTACGTCAACCCCTCCACCGCGGTGCTGGAGGTCGTGATCGCCCGCGCCGCCGCGTCGGCTGAGACCCCGACGAAAATCCCGGTCTTCGCCACGGCCGGCGGCCAGACCTTCGACGCGGTGGTGACTCGGGTCGGTACCGACTCGGTGGTCGTCTCGTTCCCGAGCGGCGACATGCGGCTCGCGGTCGATGGGCAAGGCCGCGTCACCGGCGGCCGGATTCCCGCCCAGAATCTGGTGATCGAGCGGATCGGTCGGATGGATGCGTCGGCCTTCGCCTCCGAGAAACCGGACTACTCGGCCCCGGCGGGCGCTCCCTACCTCGCGATCGACGTGTCGGTCCTGACGCCGATGGGGCATCGGCTGGCGGGCACCCTCACCGTGCCCAAGAGCGCCAGCCCGGCCAACCGGGTACCGGCCGTCGTGACCATCACCGGGTCCGGGTCCCAGGATCGGGACGAGTACCTCCCGATCGTGAAGGGATTCCGTCCGTTTCGCCAGATCGCCGATTCGTTAGGCAGGCGGGGAATCGCCGTCCTCCGGATGGACGATCGTGGCAACGGTGGCTCCGGAGGCGATCCGGTCACCTCGACGAGCGCCGATTTCGCCGACGACATTCGAGCCGGCCTGGCGTTCCTTCGGACCCGATCGGAGATCGACGGGGCCCGGTTGGGCCTCGTGGGCCATAGCGAAGGGGGCCTCATCGCGCCGATGGTGGCGGCGACCGACGCCGACCTCAAAGGCATCGCGCTCTTGGCGGGGCCGTCCCGGCCCGGTCGGGGGATTCTCGAGTTCCAGCTCCGAAATAATTTCCGGAACGATACCAGCCAGTCGGTCGCCGCGCGCGATTCGATGATCGCCAAAGTGCCCGCGATCGTCGACTCGATGGCCAAGGCCAGCCCATGGATGCGGTTCTTCTTCACCCACGATCCGAGCGCCGTCGCGCGAACGGTGAAAACCCCGGTTCTCATCCTCCAGGGAGCCACCGATCTCCAGGTAACGGCCGACCAGGCGGCCGAGCTCGAGGCCGCGTTTCGCGCCGGCGGTAACCGCGACGTCACCACCCGGGTGTTCCCCGAGATGAACCACTTGTTCATCCACGACCCCGTCGGGGTCCCGAGCGGATACACCAAGCTGAAGGGGAACGCGATCGAGTCAGCGGTGCTGGGGGCCTTGGTCGACTGGTTCGTCAAACGGTTGGGCCGGCCCACGACCTAAGACCCCCGATGGGCCGAGCCCGGGCCCAAGGCCGGGGTGTCGGCAGCCGCGACCAGGGCGAGCACCGCCGGACCATGCTTGGCGAGGAACCGGGGGCCGACCCCGGGAACGCGGGCGAGTCCCGATAGCGAGTTGGGACGGCGGCGGGCGATTTCGAGCAGCACCGCGTCGCTCGCGATCCGGAACCTCGCCACCCCAGCAGTGTTTGCCGCCTCCATTCGCCACCGACGCAGCGGCTCCGCGAGGGCCAGCTCCCAATCGGCGCCGTCTTGGGCGGAGTCGAGAGCCGAGCCGCCTAACGCCCGGAGAATCGTGACCCCGAGACGGGTGGCCAGCTCCGGGCCGACACCGGGCACGCCCGCCAAAGCACCAAGGTCGCCCGGAGGCGCCCCCGCGAGTCGGGCCAGGGTGACCGGATCGAGCAGCCCCTCCCCGAACGGCCGGCGGGACCCGGCGAGCGCTCGGCGGAGCCGTCCGAGCCGTCGCCGGCCCTCGGCATCGAGGGCGAGCGCCGCCCGCCCCCCACCGCACACGTCGCACCCCGAACAGCGTACCAGCCGCTCGCCGAAGTACCCCAATAGAACGGCCCGTCGGCAGATCCGCCCGGTCGCGTAGCGCTCGACGGCGTCGAGCCGGGCGAGAGCCGCCCGGTGGCGCGTTCTGACCACCTCCCATCGGACTGGGCCTCGCTCCGGTTTCAACTCGCGTCGCAGCCGCTCGACCGACGCCGCAACGTTATTCGAGAGCCGAGCGCGGGCCGTCGGGTCACGCCAGGCAGATTCGACCAGCCGTGGCGCCGGAAAGGTGACGCTCAGCTCGCGGCGGGACCGATCCGAGTCGCCCTTCCGAAACAGCAGGACACATCGCGCCTGGTCGCCGTCGCGCCCGGCCCGACCGGCCTCCTGGTAGTACGATTCGGGTGTCGGCGGCATCGTCCAGTGGACCACCAACCGGACGTTCGGTTTGTCGATCCCCATCCCGAAGGCACAGGTTGCCGTCACCACCTCGAGCCGGTCGGCGAGGAAGCCGCCCAAAACGCGGGCGCGTTCCTCCTTGCTCAGGCCGGCGTGATACCCGGCCGCTCGGTACCCTCGCTCTCGGAGAACCCGGGCCAAGGCATCGACCGTGTTGCGGGTCGGCCCATAGACGATCGCAACCCGATCCTCCACCTCCAGCAGCGCGAGGAGTCGTTCCAACCGCTCGCGCTCCGATTTAACGGCGGCGACCTCGAACGACAGGTTGCGACGGTCGAACGATGCCAAGTGGAGGTCGTACCCGCCCGACGCCCCCAACCCGAGGGTCCGCGCAATCCGATTGCGCACCTCCCCCGTGGCGCTCCCGGTGAGCGCCACGGTTGGCGGGCCGCCGAGCGCCAGCCGAAACCGGCCGAGGGTCAGGTAGGCTGGTCGGAAATCTGGCCCCCATTCGGCGATGCAATGGGCCTCGTCGACGGCGAGGAGCCGCACCGGCGCCCGCGCGATCGCGAGCTCCTCGACCAGGCGGACACACCGCTCGGGCGCCACGTAGAGAAGCTTGACAGCTCCGGCCGCCAACTCGTGGGCGACACCGCGGCGTTCGGCCCCGGTGAGGAGACTGTTCAAGGCCCGGGCCGGGATTCCCCGAGCTCGGGCCGCCTCGACTTGGTCTTCCATCAGCGCCAAGAGGGGTGAGACGACGACCGTCAGGCCATCCTGGATCATCGCGGGAACTTGGAAGCAAATCGACTTGCCTGCCCCGGTCGGCAGGACGGCCAGGGTATCGCGACCGGCCAGCACCGACCGGACGACCCGCTCCTGCACCGGGCGAAAACCGGAATAACCGAAGTGACGAATGAGCACCTCGAGCGCGGCCTCGAATCGGCGCTGGGCCATCGTCACAAGGTCGCCGGAATGCCAACTGGCCGGTAACCAAAAAAGGCACTTGGGGTGCCAAAGAGACGCGGTTAAGGGGGATCGACCGGCCCTCGCCGGGTCCCGGCGATCCGCAAGATCAGAGCGGCGGCCATCGCCGCGATGGCAGCCCAGACGAGCCAGCGGTCCTCGCGGAGGGCCCCGACCAACGCGAGGGTCATTCCGACCGCCGCGAGGGCAAGTCGGAGTCGAGTCACCGCATCACCGGGGGCGCGGCGGGCGGAAGCCGTACTTCTCGGCCCCAGAGGGTCCCCTTGGCGTCGACCACCAGGTTGCCGACGGGGAAGAATCCGTCCCCCAAGGGCCACGGCACCGTGCCTAACGGAAATCGATATTCCGCTCGAGTTCCCGGAGCGAGCGAGAAATCGGCGTTCTGGCTCAGGTCGACCAAGACCGGCGTTTCCGGGTACAGACGGATCGACAGGTCGCCGGTCCACAGATCGGTGGGGGACGGATCGGCGAACCCCGGGGTGATTACCACCGTCAGATCGCGCTCCGCTGCCTCCCCGGGAAGGTCGACCGCTGCCCGGCCGAATGCGTAGTTCATCGGCTCAGCGACGAGGATCTGCCCTTCCGCGTCGAGAACCGTCAACCCGAGATCGGTAAACCAGGGCCACTGATCGCGCGGGAGGGTCAGGTCGACGACCAACCGGCGCGCCCAGGCCGGAGCCCGAAACGGGATCCGTCGCTCTCCCCCGCCCCGCTGCGAGAACACCACCGCCCGCTCGGCCCCGATCAACCCGAACATCGTGGTACCGGCGGCCGTCGCGCCGGAAGCATTCCGAACGGTCGCCAGGAGGGTATCGCCGAGTTGCCTAACGACATCCAAGGTGACGGGGGACCGATCGATCCGGATTTGGGCATCGGAGGACCCCCCCGGAAACGGGGCCGCGATCGCCTCGTAGACGCCCGGAACCACGTCGCGCGCGTCGACCTCGTACTCGGCGGCGGCGTCACCGAAGCCAGCCGGGCTTCCGTTGTCCACTCGATACGGCTGACCGCCGGGCTCGTGCAGAAACGCGAGTGCGCGCTGGTTCTTGCCGGCGGTGGCGATTTGCACCTTGAACGGGCGGGCCGAATCGGCCCGAAAGAAGACCCGGAGGACCCCACCCGGCCGGAGGCTCTGGCGCACCATCGTGCTCGAGTCGGTCAGGGCCACCGGCCGGACCACGGCGAGCGAGACTCGAAAGAGCGGTCCGATCGTCGTGTCTGTCGCCCAGCCGGTTACCACCGCGTCGAGGAGGCCGGTGCCGGAGAGGCGCCCGACCCCAACGATGGCCCGAATCGAGGTCCGCGGTGGAGTCAGGGTAACGGTTGACGGGACAGTGACCCAACCCACGCTCGATTGGAGTCGGACCGGGCCGCCAAGGGTCCCCTCGATCTCGATCGTGAAGGTGGTATCCGCGGCATCGGCGGCCCCCCTCACCCGGAGCGCCGCTCCCGCGGGCGTCGATCCGACCCGGGCCCTGGTGACCGCCATGGCGGGCAGGCGGCGGAGGGTCCGATCGGCAGCAAGGAGATCCAGCAACCCGGCCCCCTGATCGACCCGAGTCCCGTTCGGCAACGGTCGGCCCGTCGCCTGGATGGCCTGCTTCACCTGTCCCGCCGAGACCGAGCGCTTCTCCTGGGTGACCCCCGACAGCAGGAGGGCCACCGCGCCGGCGACCTGGGGCGACGCCATGCTGGTGCCATTCTTGGTCTCCTCGCCGGTATTCCACCGAGGCACCGACGAGTAGGCGACGCCCGGGGCCATGATGTCCGGTTTGTCGATCTCACCGCCCCGAGCGCTGAAAAACGCGATCTCGTCACCGATCGCCCCAGCCACGAACGCCGGCGACAGCGTGGCGCCCACCGCGATCCCGCGCTCGACCGAAGCCGGGAACCCCATCGTCGACAAACCAGGCCCATCGTTGCCGGCGCTAGTGACGAAAACCACCTCCGGATTCGCGACCAGGATCGAGTCGATCACCGCGTCGATCCGGGCGGCACCCTCTCGCTCGTTCCCGACGCCGAAACTCATGTTGAGCACCAGAGGCATGCTCCGATCTCTTGCGAACCGGATGGCATAAGCCATCGCCCTCACCATACTGCCAGTTACCGAGATCCCCCCGTAGGCGTTGTTGGCGATCTTGAGCCCAAGGAGGTGCGCACCCGGGGCCACGCCGTCGAATCCCTTGATGGCATAGAGGTCGGTCCCAGCCGCGATGCCGGCCACGTGGGACCCGTGGCCGCTGGTGTCGAAGAAGAGATCGAGAGTCGGGCTGGCATCGGTCCCGCTAAAGTTGGCGGCGATGGTCAGCGAAGCGGGCCGCCCCGGCGTGCTCCAGCCGAACGTCTCTCGAGCGACCAGGAAATCGTGCACCGGCCGCTCATTGCTGAACGACCCGTCGCTATCCGTATCGGCAAACACGACCCAGCCATCACTGGCCCTCGTCACGACGAGCGGAAACTGGTCGCTGTTGTCGCCATCGCCGTTCAGATCCGCGGCCGGGACCTTGCCGAGGGCCCGCTCGGCAAGGAGGCCCGCGAAAAAAGGACCCGGCGCGTTGAGGGCCGCCACTCGACTGAGACCGCGCACCCGAACCGCGCCAATGACGGCCGAATCGCCCTGGAAGACCAACGGATTGAGCAAGACTCTCCCCTCACCAGAAAAATCCCGGAGGTCGAGGAGCTTTCGTTCCCCCGTCGAGGTGAGGCTCAGACCGGGGATCCCCGGGTCGATCCCGCTGTCGAGGATCCCGATGAGAACGCCCCGGCCATCGTAGCTCGGGTGGTTCTGGCGGTAGGCCCACACATTGGTCGAGGCGAGCGGCATCATCCCCCGTCGGAAGGCCTCGCTTGGCGATGGATCGGGGGTTTTCGGCGGCGGCGGCGGCGGCGGCACCTCCAGCTTCGGCGGTGGCTCCCGCCCGGGGTCCATCGTCGGTCTTGGCGTGGCCGCCGGGGTCGGGGGCGCGCAACTCGCCAACAGCAACCCCGCCCCCCAGCCGCGGAGCGCTCCGCGGACGTTAGGCATGGGCGGACGGAAGCACGAAGGCTCCCAGGTGGGGGCCGCCGTAATTGGCGGACACCCGGAGCAAGAAGGCGAGGGCGTCGCGGGTGGCCTCGGGCGGCACGATCGCATCGACCTGGCCGCGAGCCGCCGCGTGACGGGCGTCGAGGTCGCGATCATAGTCGGCCCGCATCTGATCGATCGACGCCTCCACTTCCGCGCTGAGCGAGCTGCCTTCGGTCTTGGCCCGCTCCAGCGTCGGGCCGTGGACCGCCACGATGGCCGATTCTCCGTCCATCACTCCCATCCGCCCGGTCGGCCACGAGAGGATGAAATCGGGATCGAACCCCTGCCCCGCCATGGCGTAATAACCGGCCCCCGACGCGTGATTGACGGTGAGCACGATCCGGGGAACCAGCGCTGTGGCCATTGCTTCCACGAAAAGGGCCCCGGCCCGGATGATCCCCGAATGCTCGGCCTCGGGCCCGACCATGAAGCCGCTCACGTCCTGAACGAAGAGAATCGGGAGCCGTTCGCGATTGGCCGTCTCGATGAAATAAGCGACCTTCTCGGCGCTTTCGGTGTAGATGATCCCGCCGAAGCGGGGCCGGGTGCCGGGCTTGCCCTTGATGATACCCCTTTGATTGGCGATCACGGCGACCGGCCAGCCCTCGATTCGGGCGTGGCCACAAATCATCTCGCCGGCGACTCCCGGTTGGAACTCAGCCAGGGCGCCCTCATCCAGGAGGCAGGCCAACACCCCGCGCATGTCGTACGACATCCGGTGATCGTGCGGGAGAATGTCGTAGAGTTCGGCGACCGGTCGGCCCGGATCTTTGGGGTCGACCACGCGGTGGGCCACACCACTCAGCCGCGGCAACCGCGCGAGGTAGTCCCGGATCTTCGTCAGGCAGTCGGCGTCGTTGGCCGCGAGATAATGGGCGACGGCGCTCACTTCGGTGTGGGTTCGGGCGCCACCCAACTCCTCGCCGTCGACCGTTTGCCCGGTGGCCCCCTTCACGAGGTTCGGACCACCCAGGCCCATGAAGCTCGTCCCGTCGACCATGAAGATGACGTCGGACAACGCCGGGAGATATGCCCCGCCAGCGATACAACTCCCCATGACCGCGGCGATCTGGGGCACCTGGAGATAGCGCCTCATGATCGAGTTGTAATAGAAGATCCGCGCCGCCCCGTACTGCCCCGGAAACACCCCCCCCTGATAGGGCAGGTTGACTCCGGCGCTGTCGACCAGATAGACGATCGGAATCCGCTGCCGCATCGCGATTTCCTGGGCCCGAAGGATCTTGCCGATGGTTTCCGGCCACCACGACCCCGCCTTGACCGTAGCATCGTTGGCCACAATCACCGTCTCGCGCCCGGCCACCATCCCGACCCCGGTGATCACGCCGGCCCCCGGCGCCTGACCGTCGTAACGATCGTAGGCAATGAGCAGCCCCACCTCGAACCAGGGGCTCCCAGGATCGAGGAGCCCCTGCACCCGCTCTCGCGGCGCCATTTTTCCCTGGGCGTGCATCTTGGCAACCCGAGCGGGACCGCCGCCCGCCTCGACCTGGGCGGCCAGCTCGAGGTATTCGGATGTGAGTCGCCGGAGCCGACTTGCCTTGCCGACCGGGTCCTTCAGCTTCTTGGCCGTCATGAGCGGAGAGGTGGCCCGAATCGTTTGGCGGCACGGGCCCGCGCCTTGGCCGCTTCGACGACCCGGTCTCGGGGCGAACCGGCGGTCACCAGGGAATCAAGCAACCCCCGGATCGAGGCGGAGACCTCGGCCACCGCACGGTCGAACGCGGGGGCATTGGCTTGTGATGGCTTCGCGAACCCACTCACCTTCCGAACGAACTGGAGAGACGCGGCGGCGATTTCGGCGTCGGTGACCGGTTGGTCGAAGTGGTGGAGAGTCTTGATGTTTCGGCACATCGCCAATCACCCATGCAAATGAAAAGTGGAAAAGTGACCGTCAAAAACACCCACTCGCCTTCGACCCGACACCCCGCTGAAACTCCGACCCCGGCAACCACTCCGGACGACCGGGATCGCGAGCGACGGCTCTCGTCAGGTCGAGGGAGAACTCCGCCAGTTGCAGCGACCCGGCGATATCCACCACCACGGTCTGGTAGTCGTCGCTCGGACGATGGTACTGGGTGGTCAGGTACTCCTGGACTCGGGTATCGGTCCATCCCGGAGGTCGCCCAACGGCATCGGTGCCGAGAGCGAGGTACAACGCCGGAATCCCGGCTTTGGCGAACGGATAGTTGTCCGCTCGCAAGAAGAAGCCTTCCTGGGGGAACGGGTCCGGGGAGACCCGCAGCCCCTGGGAGCGCGCAACGGTCGCGACGGTTGCGCCGAGGGAGCTCAATTCGATGCCGAGCGGGGCGACATCGCGTTTGGGCCCAAATAGCTCGACGCCGTCATCGATGTTCAGGTTCGCGACGATCTGTTCGCTCCGCAGGGGACCGGTACAAACGAAGGCTTCGGCCCCGATCAGGCCCCACTCTTCGGCCGTCGTGAACAAGAACATCAGCGAGCGAGGTTCGGGATTGGCCGCAACGACTCGGGCGAGCGCCAACAACGAAGTTACCCCCGAGCCATCGTCGAGCGCCCCGTTGTAGATCGAATCCCCGTTGACCGGCGGCCCAATCCCGTAGCCGTCCCAATGGGCGCTGAGGACGATATACTCCGCGGCCCGCCGGGGATCGGTGCCCGCAACCACCCCGAGGACGTTGTGACTCTGAATCGTCCGCGGCAACGTCTCGAAGCGGACGGCCATGGACAGCTCGAGGGGCACGGGCCGAAACCCCGGACGCCCCGCGGCCGCTTTGAGATCGGCCCAGGTCCCGAGGCCGGGGGATAGCAAGGTGGTGACCGCCGAGTCGGTCAGATTCCCGGTAAAACGAACCCCGGACCGGGCGGCCTGGGCCGCGATCCGCCGGGCGCCCGTCACGGGGCCTCGGGAGAGGGGGCCGGCGCCGATGACCCACAGCACGCCGATCGCGCCGCGCCGGTCCATCGCCTCGACCTTGTCGCGGGACCACGAGAACCGCGAGGCGCGGAAGCCGTTGAAGCGGACGGAATCGTCGGGGAGGGTGGGCTCGCCTAGCAGCGCCACCGCGATCTTGCCGCGGAGGTCGAGGCCCTCGAAATCGTTCCAGCCGTAGGTCGCGGCGTCGATCCCGTAGCCGACGAAGACCAGGTCGCCACTGACGTTCACCGATCCCACGGCCCCATGATTCGCCACCCGGACCTCACGACCATGCTCCAGCGCTCGGTTGACGCGACCGGCCAGCCGAACTTCGATCGCGGAGGCGGGGCTCGGGTCGTGGACCAGGATCGACACCGGTTGGAGCCACTCCTCGCCGGCGCCCGGCCTAACGCCGAAGCTGGCGAGTTCGCTCATCAGATAGCCGGTGGCGAGGGACTCGCCTCGAGTTCCGGGTTGACGCCCCTCGAAGAGATCGGACGAGAAGAACCGGAGCCTGGCGGCGAGCTCGGCGGTCGAAATCGCGGAGCCGGTGCGGGTAGCCTGGCCACCCGCGGAACCGACCGCGAGGGCGATCGCGGAGAGAACCGTGGCGGTGACCCGGGAGGCTCCCACGCCTATTGCTCGAGATGGGTCGCAGCCCAACCGTTGATGTATTCGATCAACTCCGCGAGCGCGGTCCCGGGGCCGAACAGCTTCCCCGCCCCGCGCTTTTCGAGGGCCGCCATGTCTTCGGCAGGGATGATGCCGCCCCCGGTCAGCAGGATGTCGGACCGTCCCTGAGCGTCGAGCAGGGCTCGGACTCTCGGGAACAACGTCATGTGGGCCCCACTCAAGATCGAGAGGCCGACGACGTCGACGTCTTCCTGGATGGCGGCGGTGGCGATCATTTCCGGGGTTTGGTGGAGACCGGTGTAGATCACTTCCATCCCCGCGTCCCGAAGGGCCGCCGCCACTACCTTGGCACCGCGGTCGTGGCCGTCGAGGCCGGGCTTGGCCACCAGGATCCGAATTGGGCGGGACAGCTTGGGTTTGGTCATCGTGGGCTAGAAAAAGACCGGTTCCTGGTAAGCGCCGTAGACCCGTTCGAGCGCGTGCCGGATCTCATAGAGGGTGCAATAGCTCCGGGCGCAGTCGAGCATCGCCGGAATCACGTTCCGGTCTTCGGCCGCTGCCCGGTGCAGCTCTTCGAGGCAGCGCTCGACCCGGGAGCCATCGCGCTCGGCCCGGAGGGTGGCGAGCCGTTCGCGTTGCACCTCGTCGGCCTCCTCGCCGACCTGCAGAATGTCGAGCGGCTTGTCGTCATGGTCCTCTTCGAACGTGTTGACCCCGACGATGGCTCGCCGGCCGCTGTCGATTTCATCCTGGAACCGGGCCGCCGAGAGGGCGATCTGTCGCTGAAACCAACCCTTTTCGATCGCCGCCACCACACCGCCCTGGGCGTCGATTTCGGCGAACAGGCCCTCGGCCTCCCGCTCCATTTGATCGGTCAGCGCCTCGACGTAATACGACCCGCCCAACGGATCAGCGACGTTGGCGACCCCAGTTTCGTAGGCAAGAATCTGCTGGGTTCGGAGGGCGACCCGCACCGATTCCTCGGTCGGGAGAGCGAGCGTCTCATCGAGCGCGTTGGTATGAAGGGACTGGGCGCCACCCAGCACCGCCGCCATCGCTTGATAGGCGACCCGGGCCACGTTGTTGAGGGGTTGCTGCGCGGTGAGACTCACCCCGGCCGTCTGGCAGTGGAACCGCATCTTCCAGCTCCGCTCGTCCTTGGCGCCGTAGCGATGGCGGAGGTGGCGGGCCCAGATCCGGCGGGCGGCTCGCATTTTGGCGATCTCTTCGAAAAAATCGTTGTGGACGTCCCAGAAGAACGAGAGCCGAGGCGCGAAGCTATCGACTGGAAGTCCCCGGGCGATGCCATGCTCGACGTACGAGAAGCCGTTCGCCAGCGTGAAGGCCAGCTCTTGCGCAGCCGTGGCGCCCGCCTCCCGGATGTGGTAGCCCGAAATCGAGATGGTATTCCACTTCGGGGTGTGGGTCGCTCCCCACTCGAACATGTCGACGATGACTTTGATCGCCTGCTCGGCCGGGTAAATCCAGGCGTGCTGGGCCTGGTACTCCTTCAGCATGTCGTTCTGGACGGTGCCCTGGAGCCTGGCGATGTCGACGCCCTGCTTCTCGGCGGCGGCCACGTAGAAGCAAAACAACATCGCGGCCGGGCCGTTGATCGTCATCGAGGTCGAGACCTGATCGAGGGGAATGCCCTCGAACAGGGTTTCCATGTCGGCGAGGCTGGAAACCGCCACCCCGCATTTGCCCACCTCGCCCTCGGACCGAGGATGGTCCGAGTCGTACCCCATCAGCGTGGGGAAGTCGAACGCCACCGAGAGACCGGTTTGACCGCGCTCGAGCAAGAACTTGTATCGGCGATTGGTGTCGACTGCGGTGCCGAAGCCGGCGAACAGTCGCATCGTCCAGAGCTTGCCGCGATACATCGTGGGATGAATGCCGCGGGTGAACGGAAACTCCCCTGGCAGCAGGCCGTCGCCCCCCAAGGTGTCGACGAGATCGACCGGCGTGTAGACCGGCTCCACCGAGCGCCCGGAGACCGAGGTGAAGTTACCGTCGGTGCGGATCGGGAGTCCGCCGACTTCGGCGCGCCAGGCTTCGACCTGCCGTTTCAACTCCGCCACCTCCCGCTCCCGGTCCGCGAGGCGGCGGCGCAAATCGGCCTGGGTGCTTCCGTTGCTCTTGGTCATACTCGGACTCCCTCCTTGACGCTGGTGACGACTTCGGCGGCCACCTCATAGGGGCTCAGGCGCCCCGAGGCCATGTCGTCGAGACGGTCCTCGATCAACGCGACCGCGTTGGTCTCGTTCCAGATCCATCGCTCCATCGCCCGGCGAACCACCTCGCGGGTCCGGAGGGCCAATCGCCGACGCCGGCGCTCGACCAATTCGCCGCTCTCCTCCATTGCGAGTCGGTGCCGCGCCAGCCCGTCGACCAGGGCTTCGATGCCTTCCGCCTTGGTCGCCGCGGCGAGCAGGACGGGTGGGTCCCATCGCGACTCGGCAGCCGCTCGGGGAGCCGGGGGCGGCCCGGTGCTCTTGAGGGCGACGCCGTGATGCGCCTTGATCCGGCGGAACGCGTTGCCCTGGCGGATCCCGAGCATGACCTCGATCTCGTGTTGGAGCTTGTCGGCGCCCGGGCGATCGGCCTTGTTGACGACGAACAGATCAGCGATCTCCATGATGCCGGACTTGAGGGTTTGGATTCCGTCACCCGATTCCGGCACCAACACCAGGACCGTGGAATCGGCCATCCGGGCCACGTCGAACTCGGACTGACCGACGCCGACCGTCTCGATCAGCACCCGATCAAACCCCGCCGCGTCGAGCAGATCGCAGACCTCCCGAGTACTCGTCGCCAAGCCGCCCAAAGACCCTCGGGTTGCCATCGACCGGATGAAGACACCCGGATCGAGCGATACCGCCTCCATCCGAATCCGATCGCCGAGCAATGCGCCGCCCGTGAAGGGGCTGGTCGGATCGACCGCCACCACCGCAACCGTCAGGCCGCGGCGCCGGTACTCCGCCGTCAGCATGAGGGTCAGCGTCGACTTGCCGGCCCCCGGCGGGCCCGTGATTCCGATGCGATGGCTTCGACCAAGCCTCGGATGGAGCGCCGAAAGGAGCGCCTCGAACCCCGGGCGACCGTTTTCCACGATCGAAATCGCTCGGGCCAGCACCGCCGGCTCTTCGACCCTCAGGTCGGCGAGGATTCGTTGCAGCTGCATCTCGGGGAAGTTGACACCCCAGACCGGGAGAGGCAAGTTGCGACGAGAATTAGGGTTAGGCCCCCTTCCCATGGTGTCCGATGCTCCTCGACCGTATTCTGGACGCCGCTGCACTGCTGGCAGCCGTCCCGGCCGCTGCCGCCGGACCCGAGCGTCCCGCGGAGCCCTCGATGTCTGGCCCGATCGTCGTTCACAACGCCTACTACCCGAAACCGGGGTTGGAGGAGGAGGTCTACCAACTCCGACTTCGCGCCAGCGAGGTCCGGGCCCAGTTGGGACTCGTCGAAGGGCGAGTCCTTCGACGCCGCCAGGGCCCTGAGGGCGGAGCCGAGGTCATCTGGGAGGCCGAATATCCGGACTCGGCCGCCCGGGCCCTGGACCTGGAACGCCTCGCTACGAGCCTCGCCTTCGACAGCATCCAGACCCGGATGGGGACCCTGCTGGCCCGCTTCGAGCGATCGACCTGGGGGGTCGCACCCAGTGCCCGACGACCCTGACGGTCAGCGTCTACAGCAGCACCCAGCCCGCGAGACCGAGCAGTAACGTAAACCCGCACATATCGGTAAACGCAGTCACGAACACCGAGGACGCGATCGCCGGGTCCACCCCGAAACGCTGCAGCACCAGGGGGACGAACGCCCCGATGGTACCCGCCAAGACCAAGTTGCCGACGAGCGCCAAGAACACCACCACGCCAATCAGCGGATCGCTTCCCGTCAGGATGGTGACCAACGAGGCGATGGTCCCGGCGAGCGCACCGATCACTACGCCGTTGGCCAACCCCACCAGCATTTCCTTCCCGACCACGTGGCGGTATTCGCCCGGCGAAATCAGACCCAATGAGAGCCGTCGAATCGTCACCGCGAGGGCTTGGGTCCCGGTGTTGCCACCGAGTCCGCCGACGATCGGCATCCAGATTGCCAGCTCCAGCACTTGCCTGATGTTGCCTTGGAGCATCCCGACCACCGACGCCCCCCCCGCGGCCGTCACCAGGTTGACCAGAAGCCACCGGCGTCGGCTCCGCACCGCCTCCTTCCACTCCGCGCCGAGGTCCTCGTCTCCGGACACACCGCCGAACTTGAGGAGATCCTCGGTCGCTTCGGCTTCGACCACGTCGGTGACGTCGTCGAAGGTGATCCGCCCGAGGAGACGCCGCTCCCGATCCACCACCGGGATGGAGGCCACATTGTAGCGGGCCATCAACCGGGCAACCTCCTCCTGGTCGGTTTTGGGGGCCACGATCGCCTCCGGTTGTTCCATGACCTCCGCGACCAGTCGATCGGGTGCGGCCAGAACCAGAGTCTTGAAGGTCAAGACGCCCTGCAGTCGACCCTCGTCGTCCACCACATACGCCTCGGCGAAATCCTCGACGTGATCGGCTTGGCGGCGGATTTCATCGAGGGCCTGCGCCACCGTGGCCACCGCCAAGACGGTGACCATTTGGCCGGTCATCAGGCCACCAGCCGACTCGCGATCGTAGAGGAGCAGCTCGGCGACCTCTTCGCGCTGCTCCACGTCCTCCACTTTCGAGAGGATCAACCGCTGCTCTTCGGGCTCGAGCTCTCCCAACAGGTCGGCCGCGTCGTCATCGGCGAGTTCCTCGACGATGTCGGCCGCCCGCTCCGGCTCGAGAGCGGCGAGGGTGTCTTCGGGATGCTCCTGTTGCGGCAGCTCCCAGAGCGCCTGACCGGACAGCAACGGCGGGAGCAGCTTCACGATCTCGACCCGCTCATCCTCGTTGGCCACCGCCAGCACGTCGGCGAGGTCGGCCGGCATCAGGTCCTCGGCCTGCTCGAGGAACTCGGCGACTCGGCCTTCTCGAACCAGGTCAATGAGCTCTTGCGCGGACCGGGGACTCATGCACTCTCCCGCGCGAGCGGGATCGATGGGAGGCTGGCGCGACGAATCAGCAGCCGTTCGAGCTTGATGGGAGTGGCCGCCAGCACATCCACGTCGAGCCCACTGACGGTGAGTCGCTCGCCCACGAGCGGGAAGCGCCCCAGCAGCTCGGTGAGACGGCCACCGACGGTCTGGGACTGACCCGCGGGAAGCGAGACGGCAAATCGCTCCTCCAGGTCGCTGATCGGAGCCCCGCCGTCGGTCTCCCAAAACGTCGCGCTCGGCACCCCGGCTCGGCGCTCGGAGGTGTCGTCGTGCTCGTCGAAGATCTCGCCGACCATTGCCTCGAGCAGGTCCTCGAGGGTGACGATGCCCAGCGTGCCTCCGAACTCATCGAGCACCACCGTCAGGTGGCGTCGTTCCCGCTGCATGTCGAGAAGCACGTCGCCCGAACTCCGACTGGCCGGAGCCACCGCCACCGGCCGGATCGGGACCCGCTCGCCCGCACCGATCTTCAACAAATCGAGAATGTGCACCATGCCGACGATCTCGTCGGGTGTCTCCCGATACACCGGGAGCCGGCTGTAGCCGCTGTGCTTGAAGGCGGTATGGATCTCGTCCTGGCCGGCGCCTTCCGGAATGGCCACCAGTTCGGTCCGGGCGGTCATCACTTCCCGAATCGGCCGCTGGGCGAAGGTGATCACACTCCCCACCAGCACGAGTTCCTCCGACGGGGCCAGCGCCGCGGCGGCTCCCTCCCGCCACAGGGCCCGGACATCCGCCATCGGTCGGCGCAATCGTTCCGGCAGCAGCCACGAAAGGAGGCTGGACCAGGGCCGGAGCGCCGGCCGCAACAGCCGGGCGACCCTCGACGCCCGCCGGGCGGTGAGCCACCGCGGCAGGACGTAGCCGCTGAACAGGAGGAACGGGAGGGCCACCAACACCAGCAGGACCAAGACGCCCCACAGGGGGAGGTTCCCGGTAACCGTGTCGACCACCGCCGATAGCGCGGCCGCGAGGAGGGCGATCCCGAGGCCGGTCGTCGCGTTGGCGGCCGCGAGGTCGCGCTCGGCATCGTAGAGCCAGTCGAGGGATTCGGTCGCCCCCTTGAGGCGTCGAGAAACGGCGTCGGCGAGGGCCGCTCGACTGGTGGTGATCAGAGCGGCGCTGGACGACGCCCCAAAGATGGTCACCGCGAGGCCGATTGCGACGGCGAACCAGATCACCGAGGCGCCTCCTCGACGGCCGTCGGCGACGTCAGCCGGAGCGACACTCGACGAATCCGGCGCCGGGACACCTGGTCGATCGTCAGGGTATAGTCGCCCGCTGGCACGGTGTCCGACACCCGGGGGACTCGGCCCGCGAGGGCCAGCACCAATCCACCGACCGTGCCGACGTCATCGCGCCCGAATCGGTGGTCGAGTTCCGCTTCAAGGTCCGCCAACGGCACATTCCCCAAGACGATCCAGGTGCCGTCCGGGCGGCGGTCGATCGGCTTCACCTCTTCGGTGTCGTGCTCGTCCTGGATCTCGCCGACGATCTGTTCGAGAACGTCCTCCAGCGTGATGATCCCGGCGGTTCCACCGAACTCATCGACCACGACGACGAGGTGGGCCCCACCCCGCTGGAAGTCGCGCAGCTGGCGGTCGAGCCGCTTCGCTTCGGGCACGAAATCCACTCCCCGGACCAGCTGGTGCCAATCGCCTTCCTCTTTGTCGTCCCCCAGGGCGATCAGCAGGTCCTTGGCGTAGATGACGCCGGCGATGTTGTCGGGATCGCCATCGACGACCAACAGACGCGAGTGTTCCGCCGTCCGGAGGGTCTCGAGGACCTGGGGCCGGGTGAACGAAAGATCCACGGCAACGATATCGAGCCGTGGCGTCATGACTTCCGCGACCCGCGTCTGACGGAGACTGAACACCCCTGAGAGCCGGTTGCGGACGTCCGCGTCGTGGCTCCGGAGGTGGGGTAGTACATCGAGCGGCCGTCCCCCGCGATCGGCCCACGCGACCAGCTTGAGAATTGGCTTGAACACCGCGATCGACGCCGTCGCGAGCCGGCCCTCGAACCGCACTAGGCCCGGCTCGTTGGCCGCCCAGAGGCGCGGGAGGAGATCGCCAACGGTCCAGACGAGCAGTACGGCGGCGCCGAGGCGGAGCAACGCCTGTGGCAGCGGCCAGGCCCACCACGCCAGAGCCAGCCCGGCCAAGAACGCGGCGACCACGAGAAGGCCGAGATGGACCACGTGGAGGCTCCTGGCCGGAGCGAGCGCGCCATTGTCGTGGCTGGTTGCAGGCGCGAGGAGGCGGGGCAGCTCGGCGTCAGACTCCGACGCCAACGCCACCAGGGCCGCCCACAGGGTGCAGAGCCCCGCGAGGATCGGCGCCACCCACAGTTGGAGAGCGGTGATCAGTCCACGCACGCCAGGTATCGCTCCTGTTTCCGCCACATGACCGATCGGTTTCGCCGGGAGCCGGCCGGATGATCGTAGCCGAGGACGTGGAGCGTCCCGTGGATGACCAGCCGCAAGAGCTCCTCGCGAACCGAGATATCTAACGACTTCGCCTGATCCCGGGCCACCGCCGGACAGATGTAAATGTCCCCGATCAGGTCGCCTTGCGGGCCGGCCAGCGTGAACGCGAGCACGTCGGTCGGCCGTTGGTGGCCTTTCCACTCCGCGTTGAGCCGGCGCATCCGATCCGGACCGATGAAGCTGACAGACACAGGGAGTTGCCGCCGTTCGCCGTCGAGAACGGTCCGCACCGCTCTGGTGACGAGGCCTGGTCCCACGGCACTCTGGCGGCCACCGACCACCACCGGTTGCCGATCGGCACGGCTCAGGCCTGCCGCTCGGCTAGCCGCTCTGGTCCGCCGCGTAGGCACGGATGATTTCCCGGACCAATCGATGGCGGACCACATCGGCCTCGGTCAGATAGCAGAACGCGAGGCCGTCGATTCCGGGAAGAATCCGCTCGATCTGAATCAGTCCGGAGTCTTCCCGCTTCGGCAAGTCGATCTGGGTCTTGTCGCCGGTGACGACAACCTTGCTGTTCACGCCGAGGCGAGTCAAGAACATCTTCATCTGCGCCCCGGTCGCGTTCTGCGCTTCGTCGAGGATGATGAACGCGTCCGAGAGGGTGCGCCCGCGCATGTAGGCCAGCGGGGCGATTTCAATCGTTCGGCTCTCGATCGCCCGTTGGACGCGATCGTGGGGCATCATGTCTTCGAGGGCGTCGTACAGGGGCCGAAGGTAGGGGTCTACCTTCGCCTGGAGATCGCCGGGGAGAAATCCCAGCGACTCCCCCGCTTCGACCGCCGGACGGGCCAGGATAATCCGCCGGACCCGTTTCCTGGCCAGGGCCTCGATCGCTTTCGCCACGGCGAGGTAGGTCTTCCCCGTCCCGGCCGGACCGATCCCCACGACGATGTCGTGCTGGGCGATCAAAGCCAGGTAGTCCAACTGGCCCTGAGTCTTCGGAACGATCGCGCGCCGGAGGCCCGGAAGCACGATTCGCCCCTCGACGGGAGCGGCCAGTTCCGCCGGGACGCCGCCATCGGTGGCGAGCCGGACGATGATCTCCGGAGTGACCGGCTCGCCCATTCTGGCCAGATCGATCAGGCTCTGAATCGGGGCGTTGGCTCGGTCGACGGCTTCTCCCGGGCCGCTGACCGTGAGGGTGTCCCCGCGGAGAGCCACCCGAATCCCGAACGCCCGACCCAATTCGGTCATATTGGCGTCGTTGACGCCGCCGAACAGCAGTGGGTCGGCGCCCTCGATCCCAAATCGCTGGATCACCTCGTCCGTCGCCCGATCTCCGGCTGGTCTCCCGTTAGGCACGTGTTGCCACGATTCCGAGCGCCTCGAGGTCGGCCGGGTTGACCTTGGTGGGCGCCCCCTCGAACAGCGCCCGGGCCGCGGTGGTCTTCGGAAAGGCGATGACCTCCCGCAACGAAGTCGCCCCGGCCAAGAGCATCGCGACCCGGTCGAACCCGATCGCGAATCCGCCCATCGGCGGCGCGCCCGTCGCGAGCGCGTCGAGCAGGAATCCAAACCGCCGCCGCTGGTCCTCGGGCCCGATGCCCAGGAACTCGAAGACCCGCTGTTGGAGCGCTGGATCGATGATCCGGATCGAGCCACTGCCCAACTCGTTGCCATTGTAGACGGCATCGTAGTGGATCGCTCGGCAGCGGCCGGGATCGGACTCCAAGAACGCGAGATCGTCGGCATGGGGCGAGGTGAACGGGTGGTGCACGAACACCTGTCGCCCAGTGGTGGGGTCGAGCTCGAACAGCGGAAAGTCGACAACCCACAGAAAGGCGTGCTTGGTCGTCGCCGCTGGCTGCAACCGCCGGATCAAGGCCGTCCGAACGGCGTGGAGCGCTGGCGAAGTCACCGGATCGGTCCCGCTGACGCCGAGGAACACGTCCCCGGCCAGACCCCGCAATCCGGCCGTGAAGGCCGGGCCTACGGCTTTCGCGCCGGCTCCTTCCCATCCCGCACCGAACCGCATCCACACCAGGCCGCCAGCCCCGGCGTCCTTGGCCGCCTGCGTGAGCGCGTCAAAATCCTTCCGAGTCAAATCCCCGCCGGCCTCCGCCACGATCCCTCGAAACCGAACGCCGTTGGCGCCGACCGCCGCCAGGAACGGCGCTCGGTCGGCGCCCAACATCGCGGTGACGTCGCGGATCTCGAACCCATAGCGGGTATCGGGCTTGTCGATCCCGAACCGCTCCAGGGCGTCGCGATGGCGCAGCCGGGGAAACGGCGCCACCACCGACTCACCGGCCTCGTCCCACAGCCCGACCAGCACCGCCTCGACGAAACCCATCACGTCCTCGTCAGTGACGAACGACGACTCGATGTCGATTTGGGTGAACTCCGGCTGGCGGTCGGCCCGGAGGTCTTCGTCCCGAAAACAGCGGGCGATCTGGAAGTACCGATCGAGCCCCGCCACCATCAGGAGCTGCTTGTAGATCTGGGGCGACTGGGGAAGAGCGTAGAACTCCCCCTGATGAACCCGCGAGGGCACCAAATAGTCCCGCGCCCCTTCGGGCGTCGGCTTGGTGAGGATCGGCGTCTCCACCTCGAGGAAGCCAAGCTCGCTCAACACCTGGCGAGCCCGTTGGGCGAGCCGATGCCGGAGCACCAGGTTCCGCTGGAGCTCGGGCCGGCGAAGATCGAGCACCCGGTGCTTGAGCCGCAACTCCTCGGCCGCCAGTTCCTCGTTGTCCTTGCGGGCCACTGGAATGGCCGGGGTGCCGGCGGGACCCACGACCGAAAGTTCGGTGACATACACCTCGACCTCCCGCGACCCCATCGCATCGTCGCGGGAAGGGTTCGGCCGAAGGGCCACTCGACCGGTCGCGAGGATCACCGACTCGGCCCCCACCGTCTGCGCCCGCTCGATGATTCCTGCCGGGGTCCAATCGGGGGAAAGCGACAGCTGCACCAGACCAGCGCGATCGCGGAGGTCGATGAAGACCAGACTACCGAGATCCCGTCGTCGGTGGACCCAACCAGCGAGGCGAACGATCTGGCCGACATGGGAGCGGTCGAGCGCTCCGGCGCGATGGGTTCGCAGAGCGGTTGCGGCGGAAGCGTCTCGCACCATAGGCGGAAAACCTAACCCTTCCGGACAGGCGAGGGCAAGCGATTGGGAGGCGCGGAGTTAGGTCTGTTCGGCGAATCCGTCCGGCGGCCCGACCCGCTACCTTCCAGTGATGGCAGATTCGCTGCTCGATCAGAAGCCGGCCGAGGCCCAACGCCGGCTCCAGGCCTGGGCCGTCGACGCCGGCCACCCCCGATACCGAGCCGATCAGCTGATGCGGCGGCTCTGGCAGAACCCGGTAGCGCGGTGGGCCGACGCCACCGAATTGCCGGCCCCGATCCGGGCCCAGCTCGATCGCGACCTCCCGATCGCGCGCCTCACCGTAGCCCGGGTCGAGGCGTCCGCGGATGGGACGACCAAGTTCCTCTGGCGGCTCGTCGATGGCGAAGCCATCGAGTCGGTGTTGATCCCCACGGCCAGCCGGCGGACGCTGTGCATCTCCTCGCAGGCCGGGTGCGCGTTGGGCTGCACCTTCTGCGCGACGGGGAAGATGGGGTTCCGCCGCAACCTCGCCCCTGGCGAGATCGCCGGGCAGGTCCGGGAAATCATCCTCCGGAATCCCGCCGACCGGCCGAGCAACGTTGTCTTCATGGGAATGGGGGAACCTCTCCTCAATTGGCCGGCCGTCGATACCGCGCTCTCCATCTTGAACGATCCGCTCGGACTCGGCATCGGGGCGCGCCACATCACGGTGTCGACCGTGGGAATTCTCCCCGCCCTGCAATCATTCGGGGCCCGGCCGGAGCAGTTTCGACTGGCGATCTCCCTGCATTCGCCCGAGTCCGCCCAACGATTGGGCCTGATGCCAATCGAAAAGAAGTACTCGCTCGAGAGCGTGATCGCGGCCGCCAAGCAATTCGGCCGCCGGGTTACCTTCGAGTACGTGATGATCGCCGGCCGCAACGACCGTGACGCCGACGCCGATCGGTTGGCGAAGTTGGCCCGCCCCCTCGCCGCGCACGTCAACCTGCTGCCCCTGCACCCCGGTGGCGACTCGACGCTGATGCCGAGCTCCGGCAACCGGATCCGCGCCTTTGCCGATCGGCTCCGCCACCTTGGCGTCGAGGCGGTGGTCCGGCGGAGCCGCGGCCTCGACATCAACGCCGCGTGCGGCCAACTCTACGTCGCGACCGAAGGGGTCCGGCGACGTTTGCCCACGACCGCCTAACGGTCGGTGCTGCGCGCCGTCCTGGCCGCCACGCTCGGCGGCGCCCTCCGACTCTTCTTCCGCCGGATCGAAGTGGTCGGCCGCGATCGGGTCCCGACGACCGGCCCGACGCTGTTCGCCATCAATCATCCGAACGCCCTCGTCGATCCGATCCTGCTGCTGTGCTATGCCCCCAGGCCGGTCTCCTTTCTGGGCAAGGCCCCGCTGTTTCGGATCCCGGTCATCGGCTGGCTGGCCCGCGCGCTCGAGACGATCCCCGTCCATCGCCGGCAGGACGGAACGACCGACCCACGCCAAAACCGAGAGACCTTCGCCCGGGCGCGGTCCCTTCTCGAGAACGGTGGGACCATCGCGATCGCTCCGGAGGGCGCCAGCCACAGCGATCCCAAGCACCGCCCCATCAAGACCGGGGCCGCGAGAATCGCGTTAGGCGCCGGCACCAGCGACCCCGTGGCGATCGTGCCGGTCGGCCTCTTCTATACCGAGAAGGCCGTCTTTCGGAGCTCGGCCCTGGTCCTGTTCGGGGAACCTCTTCGAGTGGTCTCGACCGCCGTCGATGCCGACGGCGAGCCCCCGGCGCAACGAGTCACCGAGGTCACCAGCCAACTCGAGGCCGCCCTCGCCGGCCTCGTCCCCCAAGCCGACGACCACGAGGCCCACCGGTTGGCCGCCCGGGCGGAGCGGCTCGTCACCGCCGCTCTCACCGACCCGAAGCCTCGGGCGCTCGATGACGTTCGGGTCGTTCGCCAGCGACTCCTCGACGGGTACCGCCATCTCCGGGACCGGGAGCCGATCCTGCTCGGTCGCTTGACCCGCCGGGTCGACCGACTCGATCGGGCGTTCCGCCGGGCCGGCCTGAGCCCCGCCGACATCGGGTCGCGGCCGCCCGCCCTCGCCAGCGTCCCCCGGGCCATCTGGTGGTTGCTCGTGCGGGTCGTCGTGTTCCTGCCCCTCGCCCTCCCGGGCGCCGTCATCCACTACCCCGCCTACCGGCTGATCGGAATGCTGGCCCGACGCGTCGCGAAAACCCACGACGATGTCCTCGCGACCGCCAAGATCATCGGGGCCTTCGTCTTTTATCCGGTGACCTGGTTGCTGGTAGGTTGGTCCGTCGGATCGGCGTTCGGCTGGCCGGTGGGCCTCGCCGCGGGGATCTTCGCCCCGGTAACCGGTTACGCCGCCGTGAAGCTGGTGGAGCGATTCGACCGCTTCGTGTCGGCGACCAAGGCGTTTGGTTTCTACCTCGCCGAGCCGGAGCATTACGAACGGCTGGCGACTGAGTGCGACGCTCTCCGGCGCGATCTCCTCGAGATCGCTGGGCGGCTCGACGCCTCCGGCCAGGCCGCGCCTACTCGATGACCTGAAAGCTGCCCCGAGCGACCAGCTTGTCCCCGTAATCGCAGTCCACCCGGTACCGGTCCGGCTTCCAGGTGCCGGGGCGGTCCGCTCCCCAGGACCTCGCGTTGAACCACTGGGTCGCGTTCGCATCGATCGTGCTTTGGATCGTGAAGCTCCCGACGACCGCGTTGCTCGAGGAAAAGATGGTGCAGCCCACGGGAAGCACCACCGCCCGACCGGGAGCCGCAAATCGGAAACCGAGCTCGGTGTGGATGAAATGGGTCTCGGCGCTGGTGAAGGTCGTTCGGTAGTGCCGCTCCTTCGGCGGGCTCGAGGGGCCCTCGAAGAAACGAACCTGTTCCACCGTGAACCGCACCGACCACGAATTGCCGCCGGCCGAGCTCTTGACCTCGAACGGAATCCCGGTGACGACCGGCTTGTCGCGGAACAGCCAGCCACCGAGGCCAGCGAGGACGACCGCTCCGACCAGGAGCGGCCGCCACCATTTCGCCGTCAACGTGACCCTGGGAAGCTTGACGTGAAACCCACTGTCAGTCGACTCGAAGGGACGCGATTTCGATGGAGTCCTGGCAGGCGCCGGCCGCTCACCCGAGGCCGCCTGCTGGTCCTGGGAAGCGCGCGACGGCGGCGGTTTGGGCTGCGCCTCGAGCCTCATGAACTCGGTTTGATCCGGAACGCTCGGCGCCTGGTCCAACAGTTTCCGAACCGTGCCGACCAGTTCGTCGAGGTGCCGGTTCAGCTCGGGAGTCAGGGCGTCGAGCCAATGGCGGGTCCGGAGGTGGTACTCCATCGCCCCCTCCGGCATCACGTTCTCGATCCGAAAGGGGATCACCACGGCGCCCTTCCGGATGGCGGCATCCACCTCGTTGAGAATGTGCCCCGAGCGATTGGCGTTCGACGAAAACACCACGACGAACACGCGGCAGCCCCCGATCGCATCGACGATCGCTTGGGCCCAGACGGCGCCTGCCTTCACGTCTCGCGGGGCGATCCAGCAGCGGATCCCCGCCGACTCGAGGGCGTGGACCGCCGCCATCGCGGTGCCCTGGTCTTTACTGGCGTACGAAACGAAGACGTCGTGCGGCATTCAGGAATCGATCGGCAGGGCCGTTCTAGAATACCCGCTTTTCGGAGGGCCGCAACGGGCCAGCCGTCGAGCTCAGACGACGCGATTGGGCGGCGGCTCCCCAGCGAAGAACCGCCGGAGATTCTCGAAGGCCATCATCCCCATCGCCACCCGAGACTCCCGGGTGGCGCTCCCGAGGTGGGGCAGCAGGACGACGTTCTCGAGTTCCCGAAGCCCCGCCGGCACCTCGGGCTCATTGCGATAGACGTCGAGTCCCGCTCCGCCGAGCCGGCCGGCCCGAAGGGCATCGGCCAAGGCGGCGTCGTCGACGAGCGCACCGCGTGCGGTGTTGATGAAGATCGCGTCACCCCGCATCAAGCCGATCCGCCGAGCGTCGATGATCCCCGCGGTTTCCGTCGTCAGCGGACAATGCAGCGTCACGATGTCCGACTCGGACAACAACTCGTCCAGGGAGCGCCAGGTGGCGCCGAGCCTTTCCTCGAGCTCGAGCGGAAGCCTCGACCGCCCGTGGTAACGGATTTTCATCCCGAAGCCTCGGAACGCCCGAGTGGCGACAGCCTGCCCAATTCGACCCATCCCGACGACGCCCAGGGTCGCGCCGAAGGCCCGGCGCCCCAGCAACTGGGTCGGACGCCAACCGGTCCACCGCCCTTCCCGAACCAGTCTCTCGCCTTCACCCGCCCGGCGAAGAACCATCAGGATCAGCGCGATGGTGAGGTCGGCGGTGCAGTCGGTGAGCACCCCCGGCGTGTTGGTGACAACGACCTTGCCGCGGCGGGCGGCCTCGAGGTCGATCAGATCGACCCCAACCCCATAGTTGGCGACGATCCGGAGCCGACGCTGGGGCGCGGAAAACACCTCGGCCGGCACTCGGTCGGTCACGGTCGTTAGGAACCCGTCGAACTCACCCGCCCGCTCGACCAATGTCGCGACCGACAGGTCTCCGTCGCCCCGATTCCACACCATCGCGAACGAGTCGTCAAGCCGCCGGGCAACCACCTCCGGAAGCAGGTGAAGCGCGAAAACTCGAGCTTTGTTGACCGACCCCGGATCGCCCATTCCCATTCCCCCGCTCCCTCCACCAGTTTTCACCGATGCCCCGTTCGATCGCCACCCTTCGCACCGACGCGCTCGCAATTTACCGGGCCGCGCTCGACGGCGCGGACCCAGCCGCCGCGTTGACGGCGGCCCTCGGCGAGATATCGCCACGGGCCCCGGTCTGGATCATCGCTGTCGGCAAGGCCGCCCGGCCGACGGTCGCGGCGGCGCTCGCAACCCTCGAGCGATTCCCGACCCCGCTTCGCGGGGGCCTGGTGATCTCGCCCGAGTCCACGGAGGACGACTCCCGGCTCCCACATGTGCGCGGCGATCATCCCCTGCCCGGTAGTGGCTCACGCGCGGCCGCCTCCGCGTTGAGCGCGGTAGTCGCCCAGGTTGCCCCGGGCGACGAAGTTTGGGTCCTGCTCTCCGGCGGCGCCACCAGTCTCCTCGGGGCGCCGATCGAGGGGGTCTCGGACCCCGACTATCGGGCGTTCGTCGAGACGGTTGGGGCCGCCGGGCTCCCGATCGCCGGCCTCAACCTCCTCCGCAAGCGGTTCTCGCGGTGGGGCGCCGGCCGACTCGCCGTCGCTCTTGCCGCCGCACGGGTCCGGGTGTTCGCGATGTCCGACGTTCCGGGCGACGACTTGGCGGCCATCGGCTCCGGACCCTGTGTGCCTGACGGGTCGTCGGCCAGCGATGTCCGCTCGTTGCTCGAACAGTATGGCTTGACTGCCCGACTGCCGCTGACCATCCGCCGGGAGCTCGACCAGGTAATCGCGGGGCAGCGGCCCGAGACCCCCAAACCCGACGCCGCCGCCTTTCGTCGGGTCACCAGTCGGATCATCGGGTCCAACGCCATCGCCCTCGATCGGGCCGCGGCCCACGCCGCGACGTTAGGCTACCGCGTTCGTCGGCTCCCCGAGCCGCTGGTGGGCGACGCCGCCGCGGCGGGGATCTCCCTGGCCCGCCTGCTGGTGACTACCCCGCTCGACGGCCACCCGATCGCGTGGCTTGGTGGCGGCGAGACGACCGTGGCGCTCGGCCATCGCCCCGGCCGCGGAGGGCGCTGCCAAGAACTGGCGCTGGCGGCCGCCCGGAACCTGACGGACGCCGGAGCGGATCGATCCTTGGTGCTGTTGGCAGGAGGCACTGACGGCCGGGACGGCCCCACGGACGCCGCGGGCGCGATCGTCGACCCGACGACCTGGCCAGCCATCGCGGCCCGGGGCGTCGACCCAGAGCTGGCTCTCCGGCGGCACGACGCCTACCCCGCGCTCGACGCGGTCGATGGTTTGATTCGGATCGGCCTGACGGGTACCAACGTGATGGATGTGATCGTCGGACTGGCGGGGTAGAGGAGGCCCGGGATCACCGAGCCGGGATCAGAGCGGAAACCGATCCTTGGGGAGCCGATAATCGGCTCCGAGCAGGACCGTCACATCGAGGCGGAGGAGGGAGTCAGCCGCCATCACCACCCGGACCGGCCCCAGCAGGCGAGCGATCTGGTGTCCCCGGGCCTGATCGCCGCGGCGGACCACCACGGTGGTCGAATCGACCGGGACCGCCGCGGTCCCGAAGTAGATCACGTCGACGCCCTCCTCTCGGAGCAACCTGGTCACCTGGCGCGCTAAACCAGGCCGCCCCGACCCGTTGCGAACTTCAACGACAACGGGCCGACCCGCGGCCGCCACGGAGGACAACCGGTCGCTCGGGCCCGGGCCGCCGCGGCCCTGAACGAGCCAGACGATCGCCACGGCGGCCGCGACTCCGAGCGCGCCTAACGTGAGCCCGCGGACGCGGCCCGAATCAGGCTGTTCCAAAATCGATACGTGGGTTCCGGAATCGTCCACCCGGACCGAATGAGATGGCCGATTCGGCACCTGGCTACCTCCAGCAATACCGAGGCGGGGTCGCCCGGAAACCGGGCAGCGAGGGCTGAGCGGGTTGCCGACTCGTCGGGACGACCCGGCTCGAGAAAATCGGCACAGTAGAGAACCCGGCCCACCATGTCCCATTCGGCGAGCCCCACCGAATGGTATCGGACCGCGTCGAGCACCCCGCGATCCGTCTCGCCCTCGGCCTTGGCTCGGCTGGCGGCGGCCGGACCGTGCCGGAGCCCGAGGTCTCCGAGAGTCGGCGCCGCCCATTGGTCCAACTCGGCCTCGCTGGCGTCGCGGAGGGCGTCGTGCAGCCACACCGCTTTGAGCCACCGAGCCAACTCCGCCTCGGGGGCCCCGATCGCCCGACCCCAGTCGAGGGCCAGCCGAGCAACCCGCTGAATGTGCTTCAGCCGAGCCTCGCTGGTCTGGGCCCAATGTGGCAGCGTTGGGCGAAGCTCCGCCGGCAACGTCATCCCGTTAGGTTTCCAAGATCAGGTTGTCGATCAGTCGGGTGGTGCCGAAACGCCCTGCGACGGCCACGATGGTTCCTGGCCCGGCTACCTCGACCGCCTCGAATCGGTTCGGATCGACGATCGCAATATAGTCCACCGCCGTCGCGGGCGGCTCGCCCAACACCACGACCGCCGCCGCCCGAAGCGCGCCGCTGTCGGTGACGCCCGCCCGCCAGGCGGCCGCGACCGCCTCGAGGGCCCGTGACAATCGCCGGGCGTCGACCCGCTCGGAATCCGACAGATAGATGTTGCGGCTACTCAGCGCGACCCCCTCCGCGTCTCGAACGGTGGGGACCACGACCACCTCAATCGGCCAGTCGAGGTCACGCACCATTCGGCGCACCAAGGTTACCTGCTGAATGTCCTTCTGCCCGAAGCAAACGACGTCGGGCAGGACTTGATTGAAGAGTTTCGCGACGACCGTCAGCACGCCGGCAAAATGCCCGGGCCGGACCTCGCCCTCCCACCGAATCGCGAGCGGCCCCGGGTCGACTCGAATCAGGGTCGGCTCGGGAAACATCTCCGCCACGGCCGGCGCGAACACTAGGTCGGCTCCGGCCTCTGCGAGGAGCCGACAATCAGCCGCCAGATCGCGAGGATACCGCGCCAGATCTTCCTGGGGCCCGAACTGGAGCGGGTTCACGAAGATGCTCACCACGGTTCGATCGGCGAGCTGCCGCGACCGCGCCACCAGCGCCAAATGGCCCCGGTGCAGGCCTCCCATCGTGGGCACGAGCCCCGTCGTTAGGTTCTCGGCACGGTAGCCGGCGACGACGGCCCGGAGTTCCGCCACCGTGGTCACGACTTGCACCGCCGCTAGCTCTCGATCGCGAAATGCCGGACGATGTTCTGGAGATCGCCGGCGACTCGCTGTAACTCGAAGAGGGCCGCCTCCAACTCCGATTGGCCGCGGCTCGCCTCGGCCGCCTGGGCGGCCAGCGATTCGGTCTCGCCCCGCATCCGGACCGACGCCTCGGCCATCTGCCGAATCTGATCGGCCAAACGCCGGCTGCCTTGTTCTTGCGCCGCCTCCGATTCGGCGATGGTCCGAGCGTGCTCCCCGGCTTCGTCGGTCGCTTGGACGATGGCGTCGAGGGCCCGGGCAGCCTCGGAGCTCATCTGGCCGACCCCGGCGACCAACCCTTCGCCGCGCCCCATTTGACTGACGATCGCGCCGACTTCGGTGGAGATGTCGGCAGCGAGGCCGGCCGCTTCCTCACTCGCGTGGGCGCTCTCGATCGCCAACTGCTGGATTTCTTGCGCCACCGCCGCGAAGCCTCGTCCCGCTTCACCCGCGCGAGTCGCCTCGATCGAGGCATTCAGGGCGATCAGGTTGGTCAACTCCGCCAGTTCCTGGATCGAGTCGAGAAAACCCCGAATTCTGGTCGTGGTGCTCCCTAACGCCGTCACTTGACGCGAGCTGTCGGCTACGAAACCTTGGACCTGCAGCAATCGCTCGATCGCGATCCCGATTCCCTGGCGATGCTTCGCAGCGTCCGCGGCGGCCCGGTGGCTCACCCTGGCCGCCCGGGCCCCCGCCGAGGCGGCGCGCTCCGCTCGACTCGACAGCTGGGTCGTCGCGTCGAGCCCGGTCCGGGCGAACGTTTCCTGAGTTGCCGCCTCCCGCCGCATGTTGTCCGACGCGGCCGCCAAGACGGCCGCCGAGGCCCGCAGCGAATTGGCAGCCCTGGTCAGCGCTTGCGACTGGGACCCGATCTTCCCGACCGTGTCGAAGAGCGGCCGCCGAAGCTCGGCGATGTGGATGGCGGTGGAAATCTGGGTGGCGATGGCGCTGAGCGCCGCCAGGTCACGAACCCGATAGTGATATCGCTTGTGATGGTCGATCTCGAGCGTGCCCAGCACTTGATCGGCGAATCGCAGCGGATGGATCACGACGCTCCGCACCGGCCCCGTCTTGGCCAACCCAGGATGTTGGTGGGTATCGTCGACCACCATCGTTTCGCCCCGGTCGAGCACCTGCTGCCGAAGCGGTTCCAAACCCGGGTCGGGAGCGGTCCGATCCGGCCGGCCGCTTCGGGCGCGGAAGGCCTGGGTCAGCCCGCCGGACGCCCGATAGACCCGAAAGTCACCCCAGTCGAGCAGCCGATAGGCCAGTTCCTCGAGCTGTTCGAACGAGAGCCGCAAGCTGACGTTGCTCGCCACCGTCGCCTGCATCATGTGGACCTTGTTGAGATCCTCGGCCGCGATGGCCTCTTCCAGGAGCATCCGCGTCAAGAACCCGAGGACCGCGAGCGCGATTCCCACCGGGATCCACCCGGCTGGCGACAGCGAGGTCAAAGCCCAGAACGTGATCGCCGAGGCGAGGAGCGTCACCAAGTAGGACACGATCTCCCACCGAAGGAGAAAGATCCGGTCGTCGACGGTGAGTTTGCCGCGGATCAGCAGAGAAAAGTAGAACAAGGTCCGGGTGAAGAAAAAATAGCTGCCGGCGAGAACCGCGACGGCCGGCAAGAACTCGAGATTGGCCGATCCGAACCCGATCCAGTGGACCGACGCGGCGTAGAACCCGTACGCGCCCGCAAACGCCACGACCTCGCGGCCTCCGTTCACCAACGCGGCCCACGGGGCCTTCCGAAGGATCCCCCAGTCGGCCACCATCACTCCGATGAAGATCCCGAGCACGCCACTCGCCGCGGGGGTGGAGACGGCGGCCACCAAGGCGGCGACCCCGGTTTGCGTCAGGTACGAGAACTTGCTGAGCCGAACGGGCGCGGCTCGGAGCACGACGACCGCCACCGCGACGATCGCGACCAGCCAGGGCTGCCGAAGCCAGCGGGCGTCGGCCAGGACGGTGACGGCGACGATGGCGGGGCCCGCGACGGCGAGCGAGCGAACGAACCAGCGAACCGGCGCCGGCTGGGCGGTCATGGTCAAGGGACCCGCGGTCACACGAAGAAGTCGCCCGGGACCAGTCCGTACCGGTCGGGACTCGTCACCTTGACGATCGAGCGGAGGAACTCGCCGGAAGCATTCTTTTCATACAAATCGACCGGGATGCCGGGGGCCGAGGCCACGCCCCCGTTGGCATCGATCGCGATTCGAACCACCGGCCGATTGAGTTCGTCGCGGTCGGCCACGGTCGAGGCGACGATCGCCACCTCGAAGGTATCGAGAATGACGCAGGTGCCGATCGGATAGACCCCGATCAGGTTGATCAGCGCCTTCACCACCATCGGATCGTAGCCCCGCCGGGGGTTGCTCCACATCTCCTTCAACACCTGGTCGGGCTCGATCGGCACCGTCTGATAGCTCCGACGGGTCGTCGCCGCGTCGAAGCCGTCGGCGACCGCGACGATCCGCGAGAAGAGGCCCAACTTCCGCGGCCGCACGTGGCGAGGATAGCCCGTGAAATCGGTCCGCATGTGATGCTCGTGAGCGACCAGAATCGACCGATAGGGGATTTCGTCGTACCCCCGCATCCCGAAGAGGATCATCGCGCCGCGCCACGGATGGGCCTGCATCATTCGCCACTCGTCTTCCTCGAGACTACCGGCCTTGGTCGTGATCTCGATCGGAACCTTGGCCTTCCCGACGTCGTGCAACAGGGCAGTCATTCCGAGATCGTACAACTGGAGTTTCGAGAAGCCGATCTTTCGGCCCAGCGCCACCGCGAAGATGCAGACGTTGACCGAGTGCATGAAGGTGTACTCGTCGTAATCCCGCAGCGTCGTGAGTCCGATGATCGACGTCTCGTTCGTGAGGACTTGGTCGACGATCATCTGCACCGCTCGCTTCACCTTCTTCAAGCTGCTCGCCCGCCCCATCCGGACCGAGTTCATGACCTCCTTGGTGACGGCGACCCCTTGGGCATACGTCCGTTTGGCGACCTCCTTGGCCTCCCGATCACTCCCGACCTCCTCGTTCGTCGCCGTGCTCGGCTCGAGATCGATGTTCGGGATCGACGCCTGCCCCATCCGCTTGATCAGCGCCACGTACCGATCCTCAAACGGCTGATTCGAGAGGCTCAGCATCATGCTCAGGAACGCGAGCCACTCCCGCCGGTCGACTTGCGCTTGGACCCGAAGCACCCCGATGTCGAACGCCCGGAGCATCGACAGCACTCCGCTGAACGCCGCGAAATTGTCGAGCTCGAGGCGGAGGCGCACCGAGTTGAGAAAGAGAAAATCGCCCGAAAGCCGAAGCTCGATTTCGGGGTCGACCGACAGGAACGAGGTACTGGTCGACTGCAGTTCATCGAGCGCCTTCTGGACCGTGGCGTTCTCCACCGGGTAGAGCTTGAGCGCTCGCAGGGCCGAGTGCAGCGTCAGCAAGAGCCCCCGGGCCGACGCCCGGATGAAGGCCTCGTCACCCGCCTCACCACCCCTGGCGCGGAATTCGTCGGTCATTCGTCCCACTCCCGAAGGGCCCGGGCCGCCGCGTTCCGGACCGAGAGTTCCTTGTCGTTGGTGGCCCGTTCGAGGATCTCGTGCGCTTCAGTCGAACGGATCTTGGCGATGGCGTACGCCGCACAGGTCCTGGTTTCGGCCGATTCCTTCCGGCGGAAGATCCCTTTCGGCTCGAGGATATCGGTCAGCGCCGCCAGGCCCGGGAGGCCGGCGACGGCGCCGTAGGCCTCGAAGAAGAGCCGCTTCTCGGCCCGCTCCAGCTCGTGCGGCCCCTTCCCTTGAATCACCGCCTCCAGCCGTTTCAGCGCTCCCTTGTAGCCCCGGGAAGCGGCCACCGTCACGGCGGCAACCCGGACCGAGCGATCGACGTCGTCGATCGCTCGCTCGAGGAGCGACATCGCCCCCGGCGTCCCGATGCCGCCGAGCGCTTCGACGGCGGCCAGGCGGACCACCGCTTCCTGATGCCCGACCAGCTCGCCCAGTGGCGCGACGGCGGGTTGCATCTGAAGCCGGCGGGCCAGCTGCGCCGCTCCGACCAACCCCGCCGAGGCCTTGTTTCGAAGCAACCGCACCAACTCTTCAACGTGGCCCCGCGCGATCCGGTCGGCCGCCTGTTCCAGGATGCCCCGGGCCCGATCGTGTTTGACCTGGGGTAAGTGGGCGAGGAGTGGTTCGAGCGCCGCGACCCGAAGCTCTTTGAGCAGCTCGGCCATGTCCTCGTCTTGGGCGATGCCCACCGCATCGTCGACGACCTGGAGCATTTGGGCGAGCAACCCCGGTTCGCTGAGACGGGTCTCGAACGAATCGAGCTTGCCTTTCACGCCGGGATCGATCGCGGCCACCCGACTCCCGATCAAGCGCAGCTCGCGGAGGAGCCACGCTACCGTCCGGAACTCCCCCCGGTTCAGGAGGTTCGGGAACACCGATTCGAGCAGTCCGATCACTTCTTCTCGAGTCGCCGTGCTCGGCTGGAGCTCGAAGACATCGAGCATGGCGGCCAGGGCGCTGGTCCGGATGTCGCTTTGGTACTCCTCTTCGACCTGCGCCTTGAGCGAATTGATCTCGTTCTCATCGAGGAAGTACAACGTCGAGTCGAACTCGTCGAGATCGATCGCCCCCGGGACGATGGTCCCCAATTCGTCGCGGACCTTTTGCTGCGTCTGCGCCTGCTGGTAGGGATCGGGCCCGGCGCCCATCTCGATCGCCTGCGGATCCATCACGGAGAGAGTGTCTGTCACGATCTCGGCAAACCGATAGTCGATCAGCGCGAAATCATGCTCCCACAACAACGTGAGGAGGTCGTCCCCGGCGTCGGCGCTGAGCAGCCGAGCCCGCACGACGGTTTGCAGAAAGACAGGAAGCTCGTCTTCTTCGGCACCCGGCCGGAGGGTCAGGACCCGCAATCCATCCTTGTATAAGATCCAGGCAAAGCTGTCCGATTTCGTTGGTTGGTGGTACACGACGTGATCGTCCCAATGGAGATCGGTCTCGACCACCTTGAGCGTCAGCGCCGGAACGGTGGACCAGATCGGCAAAAACGCCGTCCGCAACGCCTCGATCGATCGCTGGTAGACCGGGTTGTTCGGCAGGTACATCTGAAAGGCCCGCACCGCCTTGACGATGGTGCGGATCAGTTCCTCGACCTGCTGAGGCGGAAGGCTGAGGTCCGCCATGGATCGAGCATCGCCGGTCAGTGAAGCCCCCGGGGTGTCGAGGTCGAAGGAGAATCCGGCCCGGAGCTCCCCGCTCGGGCCGGCCCGGTGAAGAGGCCCGCTTGGCGCCCGGGCTCCACCGATCCCCAAGATAACACAGCCAACTTCCATGCCCACAACGATCTGGCGCTTGCGTTTCGGGTGCTATTCGGGTACGTTCGAGGAGGTTCGGGTGTTGTTCGCCCTACCCGCAACAGCCGGAGGCAGCCATGGCGATGACCAAGCGCCAGCGAGAGATCCTCAGTTTTCTGGAGTCGCACATCGAAGCGAACGGCTACGCGCCGAGTTTCGAAGAGATCGCCGAGCAATTCGCCTTCCAGTCCCTCGCCACCGTTCACGAGCACCTCACGAATCTGGAGCGGAAGGGATACATCCGGCGGACGTACAACGAGAGCCGGTCTATCGAGGTCCTGCCGCCCAAGGGCACCTCTGGCGCCACCGAGATTCCGATCCTCGGCTTGGTGGCCGCCGGACAACCAATCGAAGCCGCCGTGCACGGCGAAACCATCGCGGTTCCCGATCAAATGCTCACTCGCCGAGGTCCCAACTACGCCCTCAAAGTGCGGGGCGAGTCGATGGTCGACGCCCACATCCTCGATGGCGACCTGGTCGTCGTCCACGGCCGCCATACCGCGGAAAACGGCGAGATGGTCATCGCCTTGGTCAATGGCAACGAAGCCACCGTCAAGCGGTACTACCGCGAGTCGGGTGGCTGGATCCGCCTCCAGCCCGCCAATACCGCCATGCACCCGATCCGGCTTCCCGAAACCGACTTGTTGATCCAAGGCGTCGTCGTGGGGGTTATCCGGAAATACCAGTAGCGCCGCTCGGGGCCCGGCGAACGGGCGCCAGACGATCGGCCTTCGGGTCCACTGGAGACGGCGGCTTTCCGTCTCCCGTCGACCCGGCGATCCGTCTATATTCCCCATCCGATGCCGCGGACGTTTCTCGCGACGATTCAGTTTGACGGAACCGATTTCGTCGGCTGGCAGCGCCAGCGAGTAGGTCGAACGGTACAAGACGAGGTTGAAGCCGTTCTCGAGCGGCTCGCGGGCCAAGCGGTGCGCGGGCACGCGGCGGGGCGGACCGACGCCGGGGTCCACGCATTGGGTTTAGGGGTGAGTTTCGCCCTGCCCGACCGGTGGACCCCGGATGCGTTACGGCGGGCCATGAACGCCCTGCTCCCGGGCGACTGTTTCGTCGCCGACGTCCGCGAAACGCGCCCGGGATTTCAGGCCCGGCGGTGCGCCATCGAGCGCCAGTACCGGTACCTGATCGGGAGCGATCCGGCGAGTCGATCGCCATTTCGTCACCCGTTCGAGTGGGCGTTGGGCAAGGAGTTGGATGTCGATCGACTCAGAGCCGCGGCCGCCCGGATCGAGGGGCAGCACGATTTCAAGGCGTTCTCCGTCCGCCGGTCGGTGCGACCCCACACCAGGTGTGAGGTCCGCGAAGCCCGATGGACGGAGCGTTCCGGTGGGTGGGGCGCGTCGTTCGAGATCCGGGCCGATCGGTACCTGCATCACATGGTTCGGATGCTCGTCGGTACCATGGTCGACGTGTCGCTCGACCGCCGGCCGCTCGAGGACATCGATCACTTGCTCGCCGGGAAGCCCGGCGTGACGACCAGCCCGCCGGCCCCGGCCGCCGGACTCTACTTTGTAACCGCGGTGTATCCAGACGAATGGTTTGCGCTTCCCGTCGCCTCCTGATCGTCATCGGCCTCGCCGCCGGATGTCAGGCCCAACCCGACACGGGCGCCTTCGTCGACCGGGCCAGCGCCCAGCGAGCGGCGCAGACGAGCGGGCTGAGCACCTCGCGCCGCACCGCCATCGTCGACGCCGCCAATCGGGTCGCCAACTCGGTCGTCTCGATCACGGGTCTCTCGCGCCGGCGGGTCGTCAGTCAAGACCCGTTCGACTTCTTCTCGTTCTTCGTCCCGCAATCGACTGAACGCCTGGTCCCCACTGGGGGAACCGGATTCGTGGCCCGGGCCGGGGGCATCATCATCACCAACCAGCACGTCGTCGACAACGCGGACTCGATCACCGTCTCCCTCCCCGATGGCCGCGATCTTCCGGCTCGGCTGCTCGGCCAGGACGCCACCACCGACATCGCCGTGCTCCAGGTCGATGCGAACCTCCCGCCCGCCCCCATCGGAAAAAGCACCGACCTCCTGATCGGCGAGTGGGTCGTGGCCCTCGGGAACCCCTACGCCTACTTGCTCGGCAACACCGAGCCGACCGTCACCGCCGGGGTCGTGAGCGCGACCGGCCGTAACGTCCTGCCCAACAACACCCGGTCGGGTCTCTATCTCGACATGATTCAGACCGACGCCGCGATCAACCCCGGCAACTCGGGCGGCCCCCTCACGAATGCGGTGGGCGAAGTGGTCGGCGTAAACTCGTTCATCTTCACCGAATCCGGGGGTTCCGTCGGGCTCAGCTTCGCCATTCCGATCGAGCGGGCCATTCGGGTCGCGGAAGAGATCATCAAGAACGGATCGGTTCGGCGCGCTTGGACCGGGCTCACCGTCGGCGATGCCCGGACCATGCGCGACTGGAAGACGGCCGGCGGGGTGACGATCGCGGCCGTGACGCCGGGCGGGCCCGCCGCCAAGGCCGGGCTCGGCACCGGGATGATCCTGGTCGAAGCCAATGGGCGGCAGCTCCGCAACTACCTCGATTGGGAGGCGGTGAAACTCGACCTCCACGTCGGCGACTCGGTGGTCGTCCGCCTCAAACGAGGACCGTCTGGCTCGACGGAAGCCCGGCGGATCATCACCGGCGACCTGCCGAGCGTCACGGCGGCGCGGGTCAGCGTCATTCGCGGGCTCGAGTTGATTTCGGTCACGCCCGGCATCCAAGCGGAACGCAACCTCCGGCGCGATCGGGGCGCCCTGATCTACCGGATCACCGACGAGGTGAGCCGCGCGACCGGCTTGCTCGAAGGCGACGTGATCTTGGCGATCGACCGAACCGAGATCCGCAACGCGGCCCAAGCGGCCGGGGCCCTCGAAGCGATGGGCACCCAGCGTCTCTTCCGAATCTGGTTCGACCGCAACGGGGCAACCACGTACGTGGACCTTTCGTTCCGATGAGCGACGCGTCCCGTTACCAGTCGCCGCTCTCGACCCGGTACGCCTCGACCGCGATGCTTGCCCTCTGGAGCGAGCAACACAAGATCGCGACCTGGCGCCGAATCTGGCTTGCGTTGATGGAGTCGGAGCGCGATTTGGGGCTCGCGATCCCCGAGGCCGCCATCGCCGACTTGACCGCCCACCTCGACGATTGCGACCTCCCCGCGGCGGCCCAATTCGAGCGGCGGTTCCGCCACGACGTGATGGCGCACATCCACGCATTGGGCGAGCAAGCCCCCAGCGCCCGACCCTTCGTCCACCTCGGCGCCACCAGCGCGTTCGTCACCGACAACGCCGACGTCATCGTGATGCGCGACGGTCTTCGGATCCTGCTCGGTCGGCTGGTGGCCCTGCTCCGCTCGCTCGCCACGTTCGCCGAACGCTACGCCAAGCTCCCTTGCCTGGCCTATACCCATTTCCAACCGGCCCAACTGACTACGGTCGGGAAACGGGCGACTCTCTGGGCCCAGGACTTCGCCCTCGATGTCGAGGAGATGACCCACCGCCTTGCCTCCCTTCGGGCCCGCGGATGCAAGGGCACCACTGGCACCCAGGCCTCCTTTCTCGAGCTGTTCGACGGCGATCATGCCAAGGTCCGCGCCCTCGAGACCGCCGTCACTCGGCGACTCGGCTTCGCCCAATCGTTCCCCGTAACCGGCCAGACCTATAGCCGGAAGGCGGACAGCGCCGTGCTCGATTGCCTGAGCGGAATTGCCCAGTCGGCCTCCAAGATGGCGACCGACCTCCGGCTTCTCCAACACGAGGGCGAGTTGCTGGAACCGTTCGAGTCGGAGCAGATCGGCTCCAGCGCGATGGCCTACAAGCGCAACCCGATGCGGGCCGAACGAATCAACGCGCTGGCTCGGTTCGTGATCTCGCTGGCCGCCAACACCGCCCACACGGCGGCAACCCAGTGGCTGGAGCGCTCCCTCGACGACAGCGCCAACCGACGGCTCACCCTCCCGGAAGCTTTCCTGGCAACCGACGGGATTCTCCTTCTCGCCACCAATGTCGTCGCCGGCCTCGAAGTTCGCGAGACCGTCATCGCCCGCCACGCTGAGGCACAGATGCCGTTCATGGCGACCGAACGATGGCTGATGCTCGGGGTCGCAGCTGGCGGCGATCGTCAATCGCTGCACGAAGTCATCAGGCAGGCGAGTCAGGTCGTCGCCCGAGAGGTCAGCGAGGGCGGATCGAACGACCTCCTCGAACGACTCGCCCGGGCTCCCGAGTTCGCCGCCGTCCCGATCGACAAGCTCCGCGCCGAGCTGCACCCCCGCCGCTACGTCGGGCGGGCGCCGGAGCAGACGCGGGAGTTTCTGGCCGAGTTTCTACTCCCCCTCCTCGATCGGGCCACCCCGCTCGCACAGGAGGCCCCTCGGGCCGAGGTGACCGTATGACGCTTGCCCACAGTGGCTTGGACCTCCCCCTCGTCCGCCGCGGCAAAGTCCGCGAGGTATACCGGGTGGACGAGGCGAGACTATTGCTCGTCGCCAGCGACCGGGTCAGCGCGTTCGACGTCGTCATGTCCGAGACGATCCCCCGCAAAGGAGAAGTTCTGACCCAGCTGTCCGCCTTTTGGTTCCGCAAATTGGCGGGGCTCGGCCCCTCGCACTTCTTGACCGCCGACGTCGATGAAATCCTCCGCGAGGTGCCCAGCCTCGCGGCCGACCGGAGGCAACTCGCGGGGCGGGCGATGCTGGTCCGCGAGACGGAGCCCGTGCTGTTCGAATGCGTCATCCGGGGCTACCTGTCGGGCTCCGCCTGGAAAGAATACCGGACCACTGGAACGCTAGCGGGCGAGACTCTCCCTGCCGGCCTCCGCGAAAGCGACCCGTTTCCGGGCCCGATTTTCTCCCCCGCCACCAAGGCCGCCAGTGGCCACGACATCAACGTGACGCCGGCCGCGGTGGCGGCGGCCCTGGGGTCGGAGCTGGCGAGTGCGTTGGAACGGAGCAGCCTGGCGATCTACCGGGCGGCGCGCGAACACGCCATTGCTCGGGGCATCATTATCGCCGATACCAAGTTCGAGTTTGGGCGGGCGCCCGACGGATCCCTCCTCGTGATCGACGAGATCCTCACGCCCGACTCGTCCCGCTTCTGGCCCGTGGACCGCTACCAGCCCGGTCGGCCTCAACCCAGCTTCGACAAGCAACCGCTGCGCGATTACCTCCAGGGTCTCAAGGACCGAAATCTCTGGAACATGGAGGCGCCGGGGCCACGGTTGCCCGCCGAGGTCATCGAGGCCACCAGCGCGCGATACCTCGAGGCCTATCGCCTCCTCACCGGCGGTCAGTTGCCGGAGGCCGAGCGATGAGAGTCGCCAAAGAGGGCTGGCCGTTTATCGCGATCGCCTGGGTCGTCCTCGCCGCCTTGGCCCTCGCGGGCTGGTGGATTGCGGCCCTCGGATGGCTGCCGATCGCCGTGTGGGTGGTGGCGTTCTTCCGAGACCCGGCCCGCGATCGAGTTCGCGGCGACGATCTGATCCTCGCTCCCGCAGACGGCAAGATCGTCAGCATCATCGCGATCGATGAGCCCGGGTTTCTCGGAGGCCCCGCGACCCGCGTGGCGATCTTCATGAACGTCTTCAGTGTCCACGTCAATCGGTATCCGGCCGACGGCACCGTCGGCCTTCGCCAATACACGCCAGGGCGATTTCTCAACGCCGCGGCCGAGAAGGCCAGTACCGAGAACGAGCAATCCACAATTGGCCTCGTGACCAGTCGCGGCCGACTGCTGATCCGGCAGATCGCCGGCTTGGTGGCCCGCCGGATCGTGACCGATCACGACACCGGCCAGGTCGTCCGCCAGGGAAACCGCCTCGGCCTGATTCGGTTCGGTTCGCGAGTCGACTTGTTCCTGCCGCCGAATGCCGAGATTCTGGTGGCGGTTGGCCAACATACCTCGGCAGGAGAAACGGTGGTGGCCCGATGGAAGAGCTAGCGCCCCCGCCCCAGCGACCCGGGATCCGCCGCGTCGTCGTCGTCGTTCCGAGCTTTTTCACGCTCGCGAACTTGTTTTTTGGATTCTGGTCGATCGTCTCGGCGTTCAACCAGAACTTCAAGTGGGCCGGCCTCTTCATCTTCTTTTCCGGGGTCCTCGACATGTTCGACGGCCGGATCGCCCGGCTTTCGAATACCGGAACCCGATTCGGCGCCGAGCTCGACTCGCTCGTCGACATCGTGTCCTTCGGCGTGGCCCCGGCGCTGCTGATGTACTTTCTCGAATTCGCGGCGGGCGGCAAGTTTGGCTGGGTGGTGTGCTATCTCTACGTGGTGGCCACGGCGCTTCGCCTCGCGCGTTACAACGTCATCGCGGCCACCGGGGCCCCCTCCGCGTGGTTTACTGGGCTCCCCTCCCCGGCCGCCGGGATGACCCTGGCCACCTACTACCTCTTCAGCCAAACGGCCTGGTATCGCGCTTCGGTCGCCTACCTCGACTTCCAACACGAGGGCCTGACGGTCCTGATCCTGCTACTGGCGGCGCTGATGGTCAGCAACGTCAAGTATCCGCGATGGCCCCGAATCGGCGTCCGGTCCCTGACCGGAGTTCTCGGTCTGCTACTCCACCTGGGCGTCCTCGCCGGCGCGGTGCTGGCGCCCGCCTCCTTCCTGTTCCCCTTGGGGCTCGCCTACATGATCTTCGGTCTCGCCCGCAGCACCATTTTGAGCCTCCTCGAACGGGGCAACCCGGTTCCCGCTGCGGCCAATCCGCCGACGCCCGACGCCACCGTGCACTCCCTTCCCGACCGTCGCCGCCGGGAGGGACGATGACTTTTCGGATTCACATTCGGGTGATGCCGCGGCGCGGTCTCCTCGATCCGCAGGGACAGGCCGTCGAGCGAGCGCTCACGGCCCTCAAGTTTTCGGACGTCGCCCACGTCCACGTTGGCAAGGCCATCGAACTCGATCTGACGGCGGCCGACTCGGAAAGCGCGCTGAAGGTTGCCCGGGCCATGTGCGACAAGTTGCTCGCCAACCCGGTCACTGAGGACTACCAAATCGCCGTGGAGGCGACATGATACGGGTCGCGGTGATCCGGTTCCCGGGAAGCAACTGCGAGCCCGACGCCTTTCGTGCGGTTGCCCGCGAAGGGGGATTGCCATTCTACCTGTTTCACCGAGATACCGACCTCCAGGACGCCGATGCGGTAATCTTGCCCGGCGGGTTCAGCTACGGAGACTACCTCCGGGCCGGCGCCATCGCCCGTTTCAGCCCGATCATGGCCGCCGTGGAGCGACACGCGGCCGATGGCAAGCCGGTGTTGGGAATCTGCAACGGGTTTCAGATCCTCTGCGAGTCCGGCCTGCTGCCAGGGGCCCTCGAGCGCAATGCGACGCTCAAGTACCTTTCTCGCCCCGTCGACGTGGCCGTCGAACGGATCGACACGCCGTTCACCAACGATTTCCGGCGGGGCGAGGTGATCCGGATTCCGATCGGGCACGGGGACGGCCGCTTTACCACGACCCCTGATGTCGCGGCGGGTCTCGAGGCCGACGGCCTCGTTGTGTTGCGCTATGTGGCAACCGGGATGCCCGACGCTCCGGCGAATCCGAACGGCGCCCAGCACGACATCGCGGCGATCTCCAACGCCGAGGGGAACATCGTTGGAATGATGCCTCATCCCGAACGGCTCGCCGATCGGCTGCTTGGCAGCAACGTCGGCACCCGGGTGTTCTCCTCGCTGGTCCGGTGGAACCGGCCAGCGCTCGTTCCTCACGCTTAGCCTGCGGTTCATCATGACGACCGACAAACCGAGTCACAACGAAGACGAATATTTCGCTCGGCTCGACGCCGAACTGATCAAGAAACAGCGCGCCGAGCGGGAGAAGGCCGAGGCGGCGGCCGAGCGGAAGAGCCACTACATGAAGTGCCCGAAGTGTGGCGTCGACCTCACCGCGATCGACTCGCAGGGTGTCCAGATCGACCGCTGCGACGAATGCCTCGGCGTTTGGCTCGACCACGGCGAGCTCGACCTCCTGAAGCAGCACCACGACCCCGGCTTCGTCGGCCGGGTTTTCGGCGACCTCTTCGCGAGTCTCAAGAAGAAGTGACCACTGCAACGGCCCGAACGGTAGCCGAGGCGTTGCCCGGCGAGCCGCCGATCACCCCCGCGGTGATTCGGGAACACAAACTCAACGAACGGGAGTATGCCGAGATCCTCGCGATCCTCGGTCGCGACCCTACGCTGACGGAGCTTGGCGTGTTCAGCGCACTCTGGTCCGAGCATTGCTCCTACAAGCACACCCGGCCCCTCTTGAAGACCTTCCCAACCACGGGCCCCCAAGTGGTCCAGGGGCCGGGGGAGAACGCCGGCGTTCTGCGGTTGCCCGAGGGTTGGGCGGTCGCCTTCAAGATCGAATCGCACAATCACCCCTCGGCGGTCGAACCGTACCAGGGAGCTGCCACCGGGGTCGGTGGAATTCTCCGCGACGTCTTTACGATGGGAGCGCGCCCGGTGGCGGTTTTGAACAGCCTCCGGTTCGGGTCGCTCGACGATCCCCGCAACCGCTACCTTTTCGGCGGCGTGGTCAAGGGCGTCGGAGACTACGGCAACTGTGTCGGGGTGCCGACACTCGGCGGAGAGGTGACCTTCGCACCCGGCTATGGCGGCAACCCCCTCGTCAACGCGATGTGCGTCGGCATCCTTCGGGAGGCCGACCTGATCAGGGCCAAAGCTCACGGCGTCGGCAACATCCTGATGGCGGTCGGCGCCCGGACGGGGCGCGATGGCATCCACGGGGCCAGCTTCGCGTCGGAGGATCTGTCCGCCGAGAGCGAGGCGCGGAGGCCCCAGGTGCAGGTCGGCGACCCGTTCACCGAGAAACTGTTGCTCGAGGCCAGCCTCGAGCTGATCACTTCCGGAACCATCGTCGCCATCCAGGACATGGGCGCCGCCGGGCTCACCAGCTCGTCGGCCGAAATGGCTGCCCGGGGCGGCGTCGGCGTGGAGCTCGACACCAGCAAGGTCCCGCTCCGCGAGGCCGGGATGACCCCGTACGAGATCCTCTTGTCGGAATCCCAAGAGCGAATGCTGCTCGTGGTCGAGCCGCACCGGATCGCGGAGGTCCAGGCCATTTGCTCCAAGTGGGAGCAGGTCGGAACCCCGATCGGGAAGGTGACCGATGACGGCCTCTTTCGGGTCGTCCATGACGGCCTCACGGTCGTGGCGATTCCCGGTGAACGGCTCGTCAACGGCGTTCCGATCTACCACCCGGAGGCGGCCGAGTCCCCGGCGACGGCGGCCCGGCGGGCGGCCTCCCCGATCGCCGAGCCGTCGGTGGGCGTCGAGGGCGCCCTCCTTGCCCTGCTCGACGATCCCACGATCGCCAGCAAGCGCTGGGTCTTCGAGCAGTACGACTCCACCGTCCAGGCCAACACGGTCCTCGGCCCGGGAGGCGATGCCGGCGTCCTGCTGGTCGAGGGCACCACGTTCGGGCTGGCTGTCTCGGTCGATTGCCCGAATCGTTACGTCGCTCTCGACCCTTATGAAGGCGGCAAGATGACGGTGGCCGAAGCCGCCCGGAACGTGGCGTGCACAGGCGCCATCCCCTTAGGCATCACCAACTGCCTCAACTTCGGCAACCCCGATCGGCCCGATGTCTTTTTCCAGTTCCGGGAGGCGGTCCGCGGGATGGGTGACGCCTGCCGGGCCTTCGACACGCCGGTGACCGGCGGCAACGTCTCGCTCTATAACGAGAGCCCGACCGGCGCCGTCGACCCGACTCCCACCGTCGGGATGGTGGGACTCCTGCCCGATGTCACGACCCGGGTGCCGAGCGGGTTTCAGCGATCCGGCGACCTGGTAGCCGTGCTGGGACAGACCACCGGCCACCTCGGCGCGTCGATGTATTGGTGGGTGGTGCGCGGCTTCCTGGGGGGGCCACCGCCGCGCTGTGACCTGGCGGCCGAACGGCGGCTCCAACGTTTCCTCGCGGCGGCGGCGGCGGCGCGGCTCCTCTCCTCCGCTCATGACTGCGCCGACGGCGGTCTGGCCGTCGCGGTGGCCGAAGCGTGCGTTGGCGAGCCCTACGGCCACGGGACCGTCGGGGCCGGACTCCATTTTGAACTGCCGGCGGGAGCCTCGTCGGAAGGAATCCTGTTCGGCGAGGATGGCGCCCGGGCCATCATCTCGTTTCGGCCCGAGACGGTCGAGTCAGTCCGGCGCCTCGCCGACGAGCACGCCGTCCCGATCGCCGTGGCCGGCAACGTCGGCCCGCCCGACGGTGAGTTGCGGATTACCGTCGGCAGCGAGACGATGAGTTGGTCCACCGGCGATCTCCGGCGTACCTATTTCGACGCGATTCCACGCCGGATGACGGCCTAACCGCGGGAGCGCGCCACCAGCCATGTGCGGGATTATCGGAGTCTCCAACCTTCCGGACGCAGCCCGGGCGACCTACCTCGGCCTCTACGCCCTCCAGCATCGCGGCCAGGAGAGCGCCGGCATCGTCACCGTCGACGAGCTCGGGTTGCCGCACGTCGTCCGCGGCATGGGGCTAGTGGGCGACGTGTTTCGCGACCAAGAACTATCCCAGTTGACGGGGACGGTCGCCGTCGGCCATACCCGTTACTCGACGGCGGGGTCGTCGGTCCTTGCCAACGCCCAACCCTGCGTCGCCAACTACCGGGGCGGGCCGCTCTCGCTGGCCCACAACGGCAACCTGACCAACGCTGCGGCCATCAAGCGGGAACTCGTCGCCCAAGGCGCCATTCTCCAGTCTTCCTCGGATTCCGAGATCTTCGTCCACCTGATCGCTCGATCCCGGGCCCCGACCGTCGAGGGCCAGATTCGTGATGCGCTCTCCCGGATCGAGGGGGCATTCAGCTTGGTGATCACGGTGGGCCGGACCCTGTATTGCGCCGTCGACCCCGACGGATTCCGTCCCCTGGTTTTGGGCCGGCTCGGCCAAGGCATCGTCGCCGCCTCGGAGACCTGTGCGCTCGACCTGATCGGCGCCACCCTGCTTCGTGAGCTGGGGCCCGGTGACTTCATCGAGATCGTCGACGGCATGGTCCGCGACCTTCCCCCGTTTCCCAAGGCGCCAACCGCCCACCGGTGCGTCTTCGAGCTGGTCTACTTCGCTCGACCGGACAGTACCGTGTTCGGTGAGTCGGTCGACCGCGTCCGCCGGGATCTGGGCCGTCAGCTCGCCCGCGAGCACCCGGCGCCGGGGGCCGACGTCGTCTTCAGCGTCCCCGATAGCGCCAACATGATGGCGTTAGGCTATTCCGACGAGTCCCAGCTCAAGCTCGAGCACGGGCTGATCCGCAACCACTACATCGGCCGAACCTTCATCAACCCGACCCAGGCCCTGCGCGTCGCCAAGGTGAAGATCAAATTCAACCCGGTCCGCGACGTCATCGCGGGCCGTTCGGTGGTGGTGGTCGACGACAGCGTGGTCCGGGGCACCACCAGCAAGGGGCTCGTCCAGATGATTCGGGCCGCCGGGGCCCGGGAAGTCCACCTTCGGTTGGGCTCGCCGCCGATCACCGGGCCCTGCCATTACGGAATCGACACCCCGAACCGGTCCGAGTTGATCGCGGCCAACCACTCCCTTCCTCAGATCCTGGCCTACCTCGGCGTCGACTCCCTCGGCTACCTCTCGCTCGAGGGGATGCTGCGCGCCGCCGGCGATCGGAACGGGTTTTGCCACGCCTGCTTCTCCGGCCAATACCCGATCGAGCCAGGGGATGGCCTGGTGCAGCTTCGGCACCTCGCGCCCCATGCCGGGAGCCCCGTATGAGCGACAGTCCGACCCAGACTCCCCCCTTGGTCTATTCCTTTGGCCAGGGTCGGGCCGATGGGACCTCCGCGATGAAGGAGATCCTCGGCGGCAAGGGCGCCGGATTGGCCGAGATGACGACCCTCGGGATACCAGTACCGCCCGGTTTCACCATCGCCTCGAGCGTCTGCGCGACTTATCTCGAATTGCGCCAGTTTCCGCCCCGACTGAAAGCCCAGGTCGACGCCGCCCAACAGCGGCTCGAGACCGCGACCGGAAAGCAGTTCGGGAATGCCGAGAACCCCCTCCTGGTCTCGGTCCGTTCCGGGGCAGCGCTCTCGATGCCCGGGATGATGGAGACCATTCTCAACCTCGGGCTCAACGATGTCACCGTTCGAGGTCTCGAGAAACTCGCCGGCAATCCTCTCTTTGCCTGGGATTCGTACCGCCGCTTCGTGCAGATGTATGGTGGGGTTGTCTTCGACCTGCCCAAGAAGACTTTCGAATCGCGACTCGAGAGCCGCAAACATCGATGCAAGGTCACCCGCGACATCGACCTCCCCCTCGAGGAACTGCGAGCCACCGTCGCTGAGTTCAAGGAGATCATCACCTCCGAGACGGGGAAACCGTTCCCCGACGATCCGCTCGATCAGCTGTGGGGCGCCATCGCTGCGGTGTTCGAGAGTTGGAACACCCGCCGCGCGATCGACTATCGCAAGCTCCACGACATCCCCGACAGTCTCGGCACGGCCGTCAACGTCGTGGCGATGGTCTTCGGCAACATGGGCGAAGACTCCGCGACCGGCGTCGCGTTCACCCGAAACCCCTCGACCGGGGAGCACCATCTCTACGGGGAGTTCCTCCTTAACGCCCAGGGCGAGGACGTGGTGTCCGGCGCACGGACCCCCGAGCCGATCGAAAACCTCAAGAACACTCACCCGCACGCCTACACCGAGCTCGAACGAGTGGCCAATACCCTGGAGCGCCACTTCCGCGACGTCCAGGACCTCGAGTTCACGATCGAGCGCGGGCAGTTGTTCATGCTCCAGACCCGTCGGGGTCAGCGCACCGGCCACGCTGCGGTTCGAATCGCCGTCGAAATGGTGGCCGAAGGCCTGGTATCGGAGGAAGAAGCCGTCGCCAGGATTCCACCGAACGACTTGAACCAGCTCCTCCACCCGACGATCGACCCCAGCGCCCACCTCGACCTGCTCACCACGGGCCTGCCCGCCTCTCCCGGAGCGGCCAGCGGCACCGTGGTGTTCAACGCCGACCATGCCGAGGATCTCGGCCGGAAAGGCAACGCCGTCATTCTGGTCCGCCGGGAAACCAGTCCCGAGGACTTCCACGGAATGGTGGCGGCCAAGGCGATTCTCACCGCCCGCGGCGGGATGACCTCGCATGCCGCCGTGGTGGCTCGCGGCATGGGCAAGCCGTGCGTGGCCGGGGCACAGGAAATCGAGGTCGACGAGATGGCGTCGCAATTCCGGGTCGACGGCCGAGCCATCAAGGAGGGCGAGTGGCTTACCGTCGATGGCGCCAGCGGCAAGGTCTTCGCCGGTCAGGCGCGGCTCCTGCCGCCGAGTCTGAGTCCCGATTTCCACCGCTTGATGGGGTGGGCCGATCGGATGCGTCACCTCCGGGTCCGGGTCAACGCCGACACCCCGGCGGACGCCCACCGAGGGCGGGACTTCGGCGCCGAGGGGATCGGCCTCTGCCGAACCGAGCACATGTTCTTCGAAGGCGACCGACTCACCGCGATGCGCGAAATGATTCTCGCCGAAGACGTGGCCGGCCGCAAGCGAGCTCTCGCCAAGTTGCTTCCGATGCAGCGTGGCGACTTCGAAGGGATTTTCCGGGCGATGGAGGGCTATCCGGTCACCATCCGGCTTCTCGACCCGCCGCTCCACGAGTTCCTCCCCAACGAGCCCGAGGAAATCGAGTCGCTCGCCAAACAGCTGCAGAAACCCGTCAAGGAGATCCGTCGAAAAATCGATGGGCTGAGCGAGGTCAACCCGATGCTCGGCCTTCGGGGTTGCCGCCTTGGCATCATGTACCCGGAGATCACGGCCATGCAGGCCCGGGCCATCTTCGAGGCCGCGTGCACGGTGTCCGAGCGCAAGGGTCGGGTCCAGCCGGAAGTCATGATCCCGCTGGTCGCCCACGTCATCGAGTTCCGAAAGCAGGCGCTGATCGTTCGGAGCACTGCTGAAGAGGTGTTCCGAGAACGGCAGATCACCGTGCCCTACCTCCTGGGTACCATGATCGAGCTCCCTCGCGCGGCCCTGACGGCCGATGAGATCGCCCGCGAGGCTCAATTCTTTTCGTTCGGCACCAACGATCTGACCCAAACCACCTGGGGGCTCTCACGCGACGACGCTGGGCGCTTCCTTCCCTTGTATGTCGAGAGCGGCATCATCGAGTTCGATCCCTTCCAAGAGCTCGACACAGTCGGGGTCGGGCGATTGCTCGCCATGGCCGTCGAACTCGGCCGCCGAACCCGACAGGATCTCAAGGTGGGGATCTGCGGGGAGCATGGCGGCGAGCCTCGGGCGATCGCGTTCTGCGAGGCGCAGAAAATGAACTACGTCTCCTGTTCGCCCTTCCGGATTCCGATCGCGCGGCTCGCTGCCGCCCAGGCGGCCTTGGCGGAACGAGGCACCATGGACCGCACCCGAGCCACCGTTTGAGATGGCCGGTCCGCTGGTAGGAGTGGTCATGGGCTCGACCTCCGACTGGGAGGTGATGCAACACGCCGCCCGCCGGCTCGTCGACTTCGGCGTCCCCCACGAAACCAAGGTCGTCTCGGCCCACCGCACGCCCGACTTGTTGTTCGAGTATGCGGCGGCAGCGGCCCCGCGCGGCCTCCGGTGCATCATCGCAGGAGCCGGCGGCGCCGCCCACCTTCCCGGCATGCTGGCCTCGAAAACGATCCTTCCGGTGCTGGGCGTTCCAATCCCGACCCGCCACCTGCAGGGGCTCGACTCCCTGCTCTCGATCGTTCAGATGCCGGCTGGCATTCCCGTGGCCACCTTCGCCGTCGGCGAAGCCGGCGCGCACAATGCGGGGCTCTTCGCGGTTGCCCTCCTGGCGCGAAACGACTCGGCCCTGGCTGAAAAGCTGGAGGTATTCCGCAGCCACCAAACCGCGGGCGTCCTGAGCGGCACCCTTCCTCCCCCCACCAAGTGATCCCTCCGGGCGGCACGCTCGGCCTCCTCGGTGGCGGGCAACTCGGTAGAATGTTCACCCTCAGGGCCCGGGCCATGGGCTACGAGGTCGTCGTTCTCGAACCCGACCCCGCCAGTCCAGCTGGCGCCGTCGCAACCCGGCATCTTCGGGCACCGTACGACGATTCCGCGGCGTTGGCCGAGTTGGCTTCTGCCGCCGCGGCCGTCACCACCGAATTCGAAAACGTGCCAGCCAGTGCGCTCCAGTGGCTGGCGGCGCGGGTAACCTGCCGGCCGGGCCCCAACGCGGTGGCCACGGCCCAGGATCGAATCCTCGAAAAGACCTTCGTCCAGCGAGCGGGGCTCGCTGCCGCCGACTTCGAAGCCGTCCTCGATGATTCGGACCTCGTGCGTGCCTGGGAGCGACTTGGGGCGCCCGGCCTCCTCAAGACCAGCCGACTCGGGTATGACGGTCGGGGCCAGGCTTCGATTTCGTCCCTCGCCGACGCCCGGACCGCCTTCGACCGGTTTGGGCGAGTGCCCTGCGTCTACGAACGACGCCTGACGTTGGAACGGGAGCTGTCGGTCGTGCTTGCCCGCGATCACTCCGGAAAGGTGGCGCCCTTCCCCGTGGGCGAGAATGTCCATCGAGCGGGAATCCTCCACACCACCGTCGTGCCCGCCGACGTTCCCGACGACCTCGCCGCGGCGGCCACCGCCGCCGCGATCCGGGTCGCGGACGGACTCGAGTACCACGGAGTACTCGGGGTTGAACTCTTCGTCGCCGAGGGGGGGCGAATCTTCGTCAACGAAATCGCCCCTCGGCCGCACAACTCAGGTCACTACACTATCGACGCCTGCGCCTGCGACCAGTTCGAGCAACAGGTCCGGGTCCTCGCCGGACTGCCGCTCGGCGAGCCTCGACTCCTGTCCCCGGTGGCGATGATCAATCTCCTCGGCGAGGTCTGGACCAGCGGGGAGCCCCAGTGGTCGAGGGCGTTAGGGCTTCCCGGCGTTCGCCTCCACCTCTACGGCAAGAAGCAGGTCAGGCCGGGACGAAAAATGGGGCATTTGACCTGCCTCGCGGAGACCCCGCGAGCGGCGCTCGGCTTGGCGGAGGCCGCGTATCAGACGCTCTCCGGCGACGCCCGGACCTGGCCCTGATCCCGGACGCGACGAAGGGGAGGGTGAGTCATCACCCCTCCCCTTCGCGATGGAGGCGCAGGGAATCGAACCCTGGTCCGAATCAGCGTCCAGCAGAGCCACTACGTGCGTAGGTCGGCCTTTCTGCTTTCGGCTCGCCGGTGGCGACCGACCGGCCACCGGCGAGCCCAGCCCTCTATTTTCTCGTTCGCGGCGAGAGGACACCACCGCCAACCAGCCTGGATTTTCGAGCCGGTCTGGGCGCCCCAGGCAGGGCTCCTTCCACCGGTGGTGCGAAGCGAGCTTAGCTCACTTACGCAGCCAGCGCCAAGTTTGAATTGGCAATTGTGCTTTCCAAGTGTTTTTACCAGGCGCTTGGAACCTGGGCACGCGTCTATGCCTTCTCCCAACCCGTCGAAGCCAGTCGCCCCCGTGCGACCCTCCAATGGTAAGGATAGGGGTTGATACGGGCAAGCCACCACTCCCGGTCGCTATCAGCCAACTACCTATGCGACAACGGCTTACACGACTTCTTCGGTGGCTTTACCCTCCCCACCAACCCCGGCGCCGGAACCAATACCCGATCCCGAGACACACCACCACCATCACCGCCCACACCGCCGGATAGCCCCACGATTGCCGCAGTTCCGGCATCCGATCGAAGTTCATCCCATAGACGCCAACGATGAACGTCAACGGGAGGAAGAAGGCCGAGAACACCGTGAGAATCCGCATCACTTCGTTGGTCCGCTGCGAGGACAGCGCCACCCGTACGCTGAGAAGATTGCTAACCTCCTCCATCAGCTGCTCGGCGTAGAAATAGTAGCTCTCGGCGTTCTCCTTCACGTCGTGAAACACGCTGCTGTTGCCATCGCCGGGGGTCACCAGCTTCTGGAGCGCCACGTTGGTTTGCCAGAACAGGCGCTTGATGAAGTTCACCCGGCGTTTCAACAGGTGGATCGCCTCGAGATCGGGCGACCGCAAACGCTCGCTCAACAGCGCGACCTCCAGGGTATCGACCGCGTCCTCCGCTCGCTCGAGCGGAGGCTCGAACGAATCGAGGGCACCATTGATCAGCGCACCGAGTAAGGGCGCCGCCGAGCACCGGCCGCTGTTTCCGCCGCGGAATTGCTCTCGCACCGCCACCACCATCGGGAGGTCCGCTCGGTGAATCGTGACGACCAGCTCCGACCGGAAGAAGATCGCGATCTTCCGCGTCATTTCCTGGACGTCGGCGCTCCGCTCGGACGATCCCTGGTCGAAGACTCGAAGAATCACGAAGGTGGTCTCGCCGAACCGCTCGTGTTTCGGCAGGTGCCAGGGGTCGAGACAATCCTCGACCGCCATCGCGTGAAAGCCGAATTCCCGCGCGATCGCCTCCAGCTCCTGCGGATCGGGAGCGACGACGTCGATCCACCGAAACGGCGGGTCGGCCATCTCGACGACGGTTTCACGCATCTAGCTCCGCTCCTTCCCAGCGGCCAAGATCCGAGCCGCCGCGGCGCCAGCCCCAAACCCGTTGTCGATGTTGACGACGGTCACGCCATCGGCGCAGGAATTCAGCATCCCGAGCAACGCCGCAAGCCCGGCGAACGACGCGCCATACCCGACGCTCGTGGGCACCGCGATCACTGGCTGCGGCATCAACCCGCCCACGACACTGGGGAGGGCACCTTCCATCCCCGCCGCGACGATGATGACGTCCGCCCGATCGAGCTGAGGGCGGGCATTCAGTATCCGATGGAGCCCCGCCACGCCGACGTCGAAAACCCGCTCCGCCACGCCCCCGAACGCTTCGACGGTCACCGCCGCCTCCTCGGCTACCGGAATGTCGCTGGTTCCCGCCGTGACCACGGCGACCAACCCGAGCCGCGGCTCGCTCTGGAGCCCGGGGAGCCAAGCGGTCCGGGCCACGGGGTTGATCCGGACCGCCGGGAATCGCTCGACGAGAGCCACCGACTGCTCCGGCGTTGCCCGGGTTACCAGAAACCCACCGTGGCCCGCCGCCAGTCGCTCGGCGATGGCCACGACTTGCTCGACCGTCTTGTGGGAACCGAGGATCGTCTCGGTCCGCCCTTGGCGGAGGGCACGATGATGATCGATCTTGGCAACACCGACGTCTTCGTGAGGAAAATGCCGGAGCTGTTCCAGCGCGTCGCTGGGGTCCAGCGCCCCGCGGGCCACCGCGTCGAGCAGCTCGCGGAGCGAACCGATCACACCGGCACCGCGCTCGCCTCGAGATACTCGCGGAAGATGGCCGCGGCCGCGGCCATGGATTCAACCTGGAAAAGGCGCTCGCGAAGGGCCGAAGCCTGCGGAAGGCCCCGGGAGTACCACCCAAAGTGCTTTCGGAACTCGATGACGGTCCGGCGACTGTCCCCCTGAAGCGAAACCGCCAACAGCGCGTGCTCGAGGGCCACGACGAATCGTTCCGCCGCCTCCGGTTTGCCCACCGGCGATCGGCCTGCCAGGAGCGCCCGGCCGTCCTGAAAGATCCACGGATTCCCGAACGCGCCCCGACCGATCATGATCGCGGCGCACCCGGTGTGGCGGTGGATTGCGACGATATCCTCGCCCGACTGAACGTCACCGTTTCCGATCACGGGGATGTCGAGCGCCTCGACCACGCGGGCGATCTCATCCCAACTGGCCTTGCCCGAAAACATCTGGGTTCGGGTTCGGGCATGGAGCGTAAATGCCTTCGCCCCCGCATCCTGCATTCGGAGGGCGATCTCGACCGGCTGCCGGGTCTCTTCGCTCCAACCGCTCCGGGTCTTGACGGACACTGGCAAGTGGGTCGCCCCGACCACGGCCCGGATGATTCGGCCGACCAGGTCCAGATCCCGGAGGCAGCCGGATCCCCCGTTCCGCTGGACGACCTTCTTGACCGGGCACCCGAAATTGATGTCGATGAAATCGGGCTGGTAGGCCTCCGACACGACGGCTGCCGCGCGCGCCATCGCCTCGGCGTCGGCGCCGTAGATCTGAATGCCGATCGGCCGCTCGCATTCCGCGAACTCACAACCTTCCAGCGTCTTTCGGATCCCGCGGCGGATGGCCTCGGCGGCGAGAAACTCCGTCATCAAAATGTCAGCGCCAAACCGGCGACAGACCTGTCGGAACGGCGCTTCCGACACTCCCGCCATGGGCGCGAGGATCAGGGGAACCGGAACCGAGGGGGCGTACGGGAGCCGCATCCCAAGAACCTAGTTTCGCCATCGGGTCGGGCCAACCCCAGGCGGCACCGGCCCTTCCGGCGAGCCGCTCTCCACTCTTAGAATTCCGCGGCCATGCGACTTTCGGACTTCTTGGCGCCCACCGGTGTTTCGCTCGACCTCCGCGCCACCGCCAAGGATGACGCGATCGTCGAGATGGTCGGGCTGCTCGGGGTGGACGATCGGTCGCAGGAGCGGCTGGTCCGGCTGATCAATCAACGAGAACAGTCGAGCTCGACCGCCATCGGGCGGGGGATCGCCATCCCACACTGTCGGTCCCTCGCGACGACGCGGCTTCGCCTGGCCTTCGGCCGCCATCTCGGCGGCCTCGACTTCGCGGCGCCCGACCACCGCTTGGTGCAGGGGCTGTTCCTCCTGGTAGCGCCGCCCAACGAACTGTCGAATCAATACCTTCCGGTCTTGGCCAAGATCGCCCAACTCGCCAAAGAGCCCGACTTTCTCGAGCGGCTTCAGCGCCTGGAGTCTGTCGATGCCTTCTTCGCCCTCCTCGATCAGAAAGGCGTCTGAGCCGGCCCGGCCCACTCCCACAGCTATTCCCATTCGATGGTGGCAGGTGGTTTCGAGCTGACGTCGTAAACCACTCGGTTGACGCCGCGCACCTCGTTGGCGATCCGATTCGAGATTAGGGCCATCACCGCCGGGGGGAACGGGAACCAATCCGCGGTCATCCCGTCCCGACTGGTCACCGCCCGCAGCGCGACGACCTGATCGTAGGTTCGGCCGTCACCCATGACCCCCACCGAGCGGATCGGGAGCAACACCGCGAAGGCCTGCCAGATCTCGTCGTACAGCCCGGCCCCGCGGATTTCCTCGAGATAAATGGCGTCCGCCCTCCGAACGACCTCCAGCGAATCGCGGTTCACTTCGCCGAGGATCCGGATGGCGAGCCCCGGGCCTGGGAAGGGATGCCGACCAACGATCTCCTCGGGGAGGCCGAGATCCCGCCCGACGGCCCGCACCTCGTCCTTGAACAACTCGCGGAGCGGCTCCACCAGCGCAAACGGCAAATGCTCGGGAAGCCCGCCCACGTTGTGGTGGGTCTTGATGGTGACCGAGGGCCCCCCACGCGGTGACGTCGATTCGATGACATCCGGGTAGAGGGTCCCCTGCACCAGGAAACCGACGTCGTCGCCCACCTCCCGGGCCGCCCTCTCGAACACTTCGATGAAGGTATGGCCGATGATCTTCCGTTTCTGCTCGGGATCGACCACTCCCGCCAGGGGAGACAGGAACCGGGGGCTGGCGTCGATCACCCGAAGATCGATCCCGAGGTGACGACGAAAGGTCTGCTCGACCTGTTCCCGCTCGTTGAGGCGCAACAATCCATGGTCGACGAAGATGCAGGTCAGCCGATCGCCCACGGCCCGATGCACCAAGGCGGCCGCAACCGATGAGTCGACGCCCCCCGAAAGGCCGCAGATCACCCGGGCCGTCGGGCCAACCTGCTCCCGGATCTTGGCGATCTCCGACTCGATGAAATGGGCCGAGGTCCAATCGGCGGCGCAGCCGCAGACGTCGAACAAGAACGCGTTGATGATCTCCCCACCCCGCGCGGTGTGGGCGACCTCGGGGTGAAATTGCACGGCGAGGAGCGGTAATTCCTCGTGCTCGATTCCGGCGACCGGCGAGTTCTCACTCGCGGCGGTGAGCCGATATCCCGGAGGCACCTCGGCCACATGATCGCCATGACTCATCCACACCGGGGTCGACTCGTTGGGACGGAAGCTGCCGAACAGCTTGCCACCCAACACCGTCACCTGTGCCCGACCATACTCCCGCCGACCCGCCGCCACGACTTTGCCCCCCGCAACCTGCGCCATCAGTTGCATGCCATAACAGAGACCGAAGACGGGGATGGCGAGCGTCAACAACTCCGCGGAGACCGTCGGGGCGTCGACGTCATAAACCGAGTTGGGGCCGCCTGAGAGGATGATTCCCTTCGGGGCCCACTCGCGAATCCACTCGACGGAGCGGGTCGGCGCGTGGATCTCGCAATACACATGAGCTTCTCGAACTCGGCGGGCGATCAACTGGGTGAACTGCGAACCGTAGTCGAGAATCAAAATCGCGTTGCGGGGCACGTGATTGGGTCCGCTCAGGTGAAGGGGTCGGGCGTCTCGGCGGCGAGGAGGTCCCCGACCGTCTCCCGCCGTCGGACGATGCCATATCGGCCGCGGTCAATGAGCACCTCGGGAGGCCGGGGCCGGCTGTTGTAGTTCGACGCCATGACGAACCCGTACGAACCGGCGCCAAGTACGGCGAGGTAATCCCCCCGCTCCACTTCCGCGACCGCCCGATCGAGGGCCAGAAAGTCGCCGGTTTCGCACACCGGGCCGACGACGTCGACTCGCCGAACCGGTCGCCCGCGGGCCCGAACCTCGACGATCTCGTGATAGGCTTGATAGTGGCTCGGTCGCACCAAGTCGTTCATCGCCGCGTCCACGACGACGAAGTCCTTCCCTCCGGAGTGTTTCCGAAACAAGACCTGGGTCAACAGGACCCCGCAGCTGGCCGTCAGGTAGCGGCCCGGTTCCAGGTGGAGCGTGACGTCGAGGCCACCGATCACTGGCAGGAGCCGACTGGCGAACGGGCCAGGGTCCACGACATCCCCATCCCGATACCCGACCCCCAGCCCACCGCCGACGTCGAGCGCCTCGACACTCCGAATCCCCTCGGCGCGCAGCCCGCCCAACAGCCCGACGAGTCGCTGGGCCCCGCCGACGATCGGGCTGGGATCGAGCAGCTGGCTCCCGAGATGGAAGGCCAGCGTCACCAGTCGGAGCCGGGGGTTGGCGGCGATCCGCCGAGCCAACACCGGGACGAGTTCGCCCGCCACCCCGAACTTGATGCCCCGAGCGCCGGTCGAGATGTACGGGTGGGTTTCGACCCCGACGTCGGGATTGACCCGGATCCCAACCCGAACGGGATTCGCCAAGGCCCGACCCGCAACGAGTCGCTCGAGCAGGCCAAGCTCCTCGACCGACTCGAGATTGATGCTCCCGATCCCCGCGTCGATCGCCGCCTGGAGTTCGGCCTCGGATTTCCCCACCCCGCTGAAGACGATGGCTCGCGGATCGAAACCCGTCGTCAATACCCGCTGCAGTTCACCACCAGAGACGATGTCGGCGCCAGCTCCCGCCTCTCGAAGCAAGGTGAGGATCGCGAGATTGCTGTTCGACTTCACCGCATAGTGAATCCGGTGGGGCATCGCCTCGAACGCCCGAGAGAGCTTCCGATAACGATCGCGAATCGAGGCTGCGTGGTAGACATACGCCGGAGTCCCCACGTCGCGGGCGATCGCCTCGAGGGAAAGACCGCCCAGTCGCAGTCCGTGGTCGCCGCCCCGCGACAACCCCGCGTCCGCGAACAGCCCGAGCGGGTCGGCCGCCAGCACGGGTGCCGAGGTGACCGCGACCTCCCGGCTCAATACGCCCTCGCCCAAACCGCCTCGTGCTGGGCCGGCTGCCCGGTCCAGATGCAATGCTTCGGGGCGTCGCCCTGGCAAAACTCGGGATCCGGAAGAACCCGAATGGTGGCCTTCGTGACGTCCTTGATCTCCGCCTCGACGGCCGGATCACCACACCAACCCGCGAATACGAACCCCCCGCTCCCTTCGATGAAATCGATGAACTCCTGTTTGCTCCGGGGATGGCGCAACGTCCCAAGCTCGCGCCGCTCCTTGGCCGCCTCGAAGAGCGCCCGCTGCATCACCTCGACCTCATCGCCGAGGACCGCCGGCAGCCCATCGATCGGCAGGGAAGTCTTTCCGCCGCCGGTTCGACGAGCCAACATCACCGTCCCGTTGGCCAGGTCGCGGGGGCCGAGCTCGAGCCGGAACGGCACCCCCCGGCCCTCCCACTCATAATATTTTGCTCCCGGCTTGACCCCCTCGCGGGCGTCGAGATGGACTCGAAGCCCAGCCGCCTTCACGGCGCGAGCCACCGCCTCCGCGGTCTCCAGAACGGCTGCCCGTTCGCTGTCCGACTTGTAAATCGGCACGATGACCACCTGATGCTGCGCCAACCTCGGCGGGCACACGAAGCCCTTGTCATCGGAGTGGGTCATGATCACTCCGCCGATCATCCGGGTGGTCGACCCCCAGGAGGTGCCCCAAACATGGTCCATGGCCCCATCGGCGGTCTGGAACGAGATATCGAACGCCTTGGCGAAGTTCTGTCCGAGGTTGTGACTGGTCCCCATTTGGAGCGCTTTCCGGTCTTGCATCAGCGCTTCGAGCGCGTAGGTCCGGAGGGCCCCGGCGAACTTCTCGCTCTCGGTCTTCCTCCCGGTGATGACCGGGATCGCGAGAGACTGTTCCTGGAAGGTCCGATACACGCCCAGCATCTTCAGGGTCTCTTCCTCGGCCTCGGCCTCGGTCGCATGGGCGGTATGACCCTCTTGCCACAGAAACTCGGTGGTTCGCAGAAACAAACGGGTCCGCATCTCCCATCGAACGATGTTGCACCACTGATTGAGCAAGAGGGGCAGATCCCGGTAGCTCTGAATCCATTTCGAGAACATCGCCCCGATGATCGTTTCCGAGGTCGGGCGAATCACTAGTGGCTCCTCGAGTTCCTTGCCACCCCCGTGGGTGACGACCGCCACCTCGGGGGCGAAGCCTTCGACATGCTCCGCCTCTTTGGCGAGAAAGCTCTGCGGGATGAGGAGCGGGAAATAGGCGTTCTGGTGCCCGGTATCCTTGAACATCCGGTCGAGCCCCGCCTGCATCTGCTCCCAAATCGCGTAGCCGTTCGGCCGGATCACCATACAGCCACGAACGGGACTGTAGTCGGCGAGCTCCGCCCGCGCGATCGTCTCGTTGTACCAGGCGCTGAAATCCTCGGCCCGGGTGGTCAATGACTTCGAATCGGACATCGACGGATCACTTCCGAAAAACGTGAACGGTTGGTGCTACCGCGCAATGATCGGGCAGCCGAGCTCGACGAGCGCCGCCACCACCTCATCGGCGGGAACCGCTCGCTGGGAACTTTGGTCGAGGTTCTTGATCATCACCTCCCCGCGGGCCCGATCGTCGGGCCCGATCACGACCACGGCCTTGGCGGCGCGGGCTGTCGCCAACTTGAGCTGCTTGCCCAGGGCCTGGTCGGCCAGGGCGAACTCCACTCGGAAGCCCTGGTCGCGGAGCCGGTGCGCCAGCCCCAACAGAAACGGTCGGTCGAGCGCGGTAACCGCGGCGAGGAACACATCGGCGCTGGTCGGCGGGGCCGGAAGCAGGTGCCGATCCTTCAACAGTTCGGTCAGCACCACGTCACCCATACCGAAACCAAGAGCCGGGGCGTCGACGCCACCCACCGCCGCGAGCAAACCATCGTAGCGACCGCCGCCGCAAATCGCCCGAAGCGACCGGCCGGCGTCGAACAGCTCGAACACCGTCCCGGTGTAGTAGGCCAGTCCTCGGACGATCGTCAGGTCGAGATCGACGAATTCGCCCAACCCCATCGCATCGAGGGCCTCCAGCGTCGCCCGCAAGGCCTGACCGGCGGAGGCGGCATCGGGATAATCGCGTTCCAGGTCGGCCCAGCCTCGCACCAACGCGAGCCCCTCGAGTCGCCCGATCTGCTCCTCGGTCGCTCCCGACTCCGCCAGGGCCCGGCGGCGGGGCCCATACTCGGCCCGCCCCACTTTGTCCAAAGCGTGGAAAGCCCCCCCATGCTGGGATTCCTCCAGACCAAGCCCGGCGAGGAGCGCCCGGAGAAGACGTCGGTCGGAGATCCGAACTCGGACGTCGGTGGACCCCAACCCGAGCTCGCGCATCACGTCGATCGCCAAGGCAATGATCTCGGCGTCCCCCAACGGACCCGGTTCACCGATCAGATCGCAGTTGAGTTGAAAATGCTCCCGGAGTCGACCCCGCTGTTGCCGCTCATACCGAAACAGTTGCGGGATGCTGAACCAGCGAATCGGCTTCTTGAGGGCCGAGATCTTCGGCCCGACCATCCGAGCGAGAGTCGGCGTCATTTCCGGCCGGAGTGCCACCTCTCGGTCGCCCCGATCACGAAAGGCATAGAGCTGGCCAACGATCTCATCGCCGCTCTTCTGGGTATAGAGTTCGAGCGGCTCCAGCGGCGGACCGTCGTACTCCTCGAAACCATAGCGTAGGGACACCCTGCGCATGGCCTGAAAGACGTGGGACCGGATGGCAAGCTCTTCGGGGTAGAAATCGCGGAAACCCGGCAGGGCCTGGATCGACATGCTCAAATATAAGCGGCATCGGCAGTTGGACGATGCACGAGGACGGTGAGCCACCTGAATTAGGGGAGCCCTCCCCGCGGTCAACGATGACCGGGGGCTGGCCGGGATCACCGGGCGCCCGGTTCAACATTGCATTCTAAAGTACTTTGATTACGGATTCGCGGGAGCTGGCGGGGGTCAAAGCGGCGAAAACCCAACCGCCACCATGACGTCGCCGACGGTGTGGAACGACCCCGTCACCAGGACCGTTCCGGCCCCTTCCTGAACCTCGGCCACCGCCGACTCGAAGCTTTCGATGAGTCGCCAACTGGCCCGGGCCGGCGGCCGGTCCGGCGTGTCCAACCACCCGCGGAGCCACCCCAGATCCCAGCCGCGATCCGCCGCGCTCGGCGCCAGGGTCAAGACACCCCGATCGATCACGCGGTCGAGTTGCACCAGCATCTCGGACCACTCCTTGTCACCGAGAATCGACACCAGGCCATGAATCGGACGGGGGAACTCTCCGGCGGCGAGGGTTCCACAAAGAGCCCGGACGCCGTCCGGATTGTGAGCAACGTCAAACAACCACTTGCCGCGGCGATCGAGGCGTCCCGGCAGGAAAGCGGCGGCAAACCCTCGCTCGACTTCCAGCTCCGCCGGCCGGTAGGGAGCGGGCAGCGCCATCAGAATCCCGTGGGCGACCGCCGCGTTACGCCGCTGATGCGCCCCCAGCAAGCGGAGCGGTCCCCGCCACTCGTAGTCGGCCGGCAGCACCCGGACGTCGGGCCGGCCACCTGGCTCGAGGCGGCTCACCGCCGCCCGGGCCTCGGTTCTCAACACCGCGACCAACGCGGGATCCCGTTCGCCGATGACGAAAGGCGCCCCGGGCTTGGCGATGCCGGCCTTCTCCCGAGCGATCGCCTCGAGAGAATCGCCCAAGTACTTCTGATGGTCCATTGCGATCTTGGTGATTCCGCTCACCAGCGGCCGGACGACGTTGGTGCTATCGAGCCGACCGCCGAGCCCGACCTCGATCACGGCGACTTCCGCTCCCCGGGCGACGATGTCCGCGAAGGCCATCGCGGTGCTGGCCTCGAAGAACGTCGCCTCGGTCCGCTCGATTTCGTCTTTGAGACGAGTGGTCCACATCGCAACCGCCGCCTCGGAGATCGGAACACCGTCGACTACGATTCGCTCCCGGAAGCTGACCAGGTGCGGAGAGGTATACACGCCGACCCGCCAGCCGGCGCTCGCGAGGGCCGAGGCGACCAGTGTGGTAACGCTTCCCTTCCCGTTCGTCCCGCCAATGTGAATCGAAGGAACGACCCGGTGGGGATCGCCAAGCACCTCGAGCAATCGCGCGGTGCGGTCGAGGCCGAACCGGATCGTGGTGGTACGGGGATACAGATAGGCGAGTGCTTCGGGATAGGACAACATCCGAGTCGTTGGAACGGGGTCGAGACGGCCCAACCGGCCTCAGGCCGACGCCGGACCCGGCGGCGGCTCGGGGCTCCCAGCGTGGCCCATCATGTGACGCAACAACCGGGTCGTCATTTCTCGCAGCGATCCGCGCGGGACCACGTCGTCGATCTGCCCGTGCTCCAACAGGAACTCGGCCGTCTGGAAGCCCTCCGGGAGGTCCTGGCCGATGGTCTGCTTGATGACCCGCTGTCCGGCGAAACCGATCACCGCCCCGGGCTCCGCCAGGATCACGTCACCTTGCATCGCGTAGCTGGCCGAGACGCCACCCGTGGTGGGATTGGTCAGCACGGTAATGAAGGGAACCCCTTCCCGCTTGACGTCGGCAATGGCCGTGGACGTCTTGGCCATTTGCATCAGGGAAAAGACCCCCTCCTGCATCCGAGCCCCGCCGGAGGCGCACACCAAAACCAGAGGTACCCCCTTGTCGGCCGAGCGCCGGGCGAGCCGAGCGATTTTTTCGCCGACCACCGAACCCATCGAGCCACCCATGTACCGGAAATTCATGACGCCCAGATGCAACGGGATCGATTCGAGCTTGCCGAGCCCGGTATAAATCGCGTCGGGCTGACCCGTCTTGGCTCGCGAAGCGGCAACTCGATCCGGGTAATGTTCGAACTTCAAAGGATCGAGGGGCCGAAGGCCGTGATTGATTTCACGCCAACTCCCGGCGTCGGTTAGGAGCTCGATGTACTCCTCGGCTGTGAACCGGCGATGGTGGCCGCATTCCGGGCATACGTTCAGGTCGCGTTCGAACCGCTCCCGAATATCGACGTGGCCGCAGGACTCGCACTTGTCCCACGCGTCGCGCGGAATCTCCAGGCGGGCCCGCTGAGATACTCGGGGCTTTCGTTCCTTCTTAAACCATGCGGACACAAAGTCCTGGGGTCACCGGAAACCCGATACTGCGGCTGGCCAACGAGCGACAACCAATCTGGCTGGCCGAGCCGAATCGCGCTAGACCAGGGGCCCTAAGTGCTTGTGTCTATTCAGCATAGCCGGCGAGACGGCTGTCCCATGCGACTCGAAACGCCAACCCCATCGCCAGCCCGCAGGCGAGGACGAACGACCCACCGTAGGAGAAAAATGGCAGCGGAATGCCGGTGATCGGCATCACGTTGATGGTCATCCCGACGTTTTCGAACACGTGCGTGAACAGCAGCCCGAGCGTGCCGAAGACGACCAGGCTGCTGAATGTGTTGGTCGCCCGCCGAGCAATGAGGATGAGTCGGCTGAAGAGCAGAAAGAAGAGGACCAGGGCAACCATCACACCGATGAACCCGAGTTCTTCCCCGACCACCGAAAAAATGAAGTCGGTCGGCTGCTCCGGGAGAAACGCCAGGCGTTTTTGGGGACCGTCGAGATAGCCGTTCCCCAGCCATCCGCCCGACCCGATCGCCACCTTGGATTGGATCGCCTGGTACCCCGATCGGATTGGATCGGCCTCCGGGTTCACGAAGGAGATCAACCGCTGCTGCTGATGGGGTTTGAGTCGGTTCCAAACCTGAATCGCGACCACCCCCATGGCCGAGTTCACCAGCCAGATGAAGACGCCCTCGGTGAGGTAGGTTCGCCACAGCAGCAGCAGCACGGTCAGGAGCAGGATCCAGGCTCCCCACCAGCGGGTATCCACCGCCAACACCAAACTCACCAGCGGCGACGCCAGGAGGAGGAGGAGCGACGGCCGGACTCCGCTCCAGAACAGCATCGAGAACAGGATCCCCGCAAACACGATGGCGCTGCCAAGATCCGGTTGGGCCAGGACCAGGAGAAAGGGGAGCCCCGCGATCGCCCCCGGCACCACCAATTCCCGGAGGGTTCTGGCTGGTTGCCTCAGGCCCGAGAGATACCGCGCCAGGTGAAGAATCGTCGCTAGCTTGGCCAACTCGACCGGCTGGCCGAGTCGGACGCCTCCGATGGCAAGCCAACTCTTGGTGCCGGCGGCGGTCCCTGCCCCGGTTCCCGCGACGAGTGCCCAGATCAGGAGCACGATCCCGAACCCGTAGATCCACGGCGCCGCCCATTCGATCAGCCGGAATGAAGCCCGGAATGAGGCGACTCCCGCCAGGGAGGCGATCACGATCCACGCCGATTGTCTGATCCACGCCCCCGTCGCGCTCGACGGGACGTCCGTTTGCCCGGCCGAATAGACCATCGCCAGCCCGAAGCCGACCAGGGCCACGAGCGTGAAAAGCAGCACCCGATCGAGTTGAGTTCGCATCACGGCGGCGGCGGCGGAGTGCTGTCCGGCGGCAACTCGGACGCAGTGGTCGCTGAGTCCTCTTGGATCAGGACCCTGACCCGGGCCTTGGCGAGCGCCGGATCGGCCTGCACCAAGTAGCGACGAATGGCTCGAACCACGTACGGCGCCACCGACGACCCGTGTTTGGCGAACTCCATGATGCTCCCGATCACGATGACGGGATTGTCGGCGGGCGCAAAGGCGACGAACCAGCCATGGTCTTCGCCGTGCGGATTCTGCGCCGTTCCAGTCTTGCCCGCGACCCGAATGTCCCGACCCCCGCTCCCGGCCGCGGTGCCCCGACTCACCACGTCACTCATCGCCGAGCGGAGGCCGAGCAACTGCTCGGGGGTGAGGCCGAGCGATTTGCGAGGGCCCTTGGGCACCGTGACGATGTACGGGAGTGGCAACGTACCGTCGCCCGCGATCGCCGCGTAGAAGCGGACCTGACTCAGGAGCGTTTGCTCGTTCTCGCCCTGACCGATCGCCAGGTTCAACGTGGCCGCGTTACTCCAGCCGCGGGGACCGTACTGCCGGTCGTAGTAGGCGGTCGAAGGCGGGAACAAGGAACTCCGCTCGTACCCGAGGTCCAACCCGGTTTCCTTGCCGAGGCCCAACGCCGTCACCTCGCTCAGGAGGGCGGGCAACCCGATCCGGAGACCCAGTTGGTAGAAGTAGATGTTGCAGCTTCGGGTAATCGCTTCGGACAGATCGAGCGAGCCGTGACCGCTCTTGTTCCAGCAGTGAAACACCCGATTCCCGAACCGGAACCCACCGGTGCACGGTTGAGGCATCCGGCTCGAGAACGTCACCAGGCCCCGCTTGAGGGCCACGGCGGCCGTCACCAGCTTGAACGGCGAACCCGGCGGGAAAGCGCCTCGGGTGGCCCGATTGAACAGCGGCTTGGCTTCATCCGTGTTGAGTTCGCTCCACCGGCGGCCGCTGATCCCGCTGATGAACTCGTTCGGATCGAACGCGGGAGCCGAATACAACGCCAGAATCTCGCCGTTCGGCCGCATTGCGACCATCGCACCCCTGACACCGGGCCGATCGGCGGTCCACATGCTATCGATGAACTGCTGGAGACCGAGGTCGATCGTCGTTCGGATGACCTCCCCGGCGACCGGGGAAAGCGTCGGTGAGGCGTTCTCGTCGCGGACCATCCGCCCCCGAGCATCCACCTCGATGAAGCTCTGGCCCTCGACTCCCCGGACGATCGAGTCGTAAGTCGCCTCGAGTCCGTCTTTCCCCACCAAGGTTCCCGGCCTCGCGCCTGGATAGCGGCCCTTTTCCAAATCGGCGTCCGAGACCTCGGTGACGTAGCCAACCAGGTGAGCAACCGCTTTCCCGGCCGCGTATCGCCGTCGCGGCTCGGTTCGGATCACCATCCCAGGCAACAGGTAGCGGTGCTCCTCCAGGGCCGAGACCGTCTCCAGGCTCGCGTTCGCGAACAACATCGCCGGCTGGAACGGCGCCGCCTGAAACCGGCGGATCACCTCGTCCTCGACGTCCCGCGCCGCCGGGACGAATCGGCCGATCCGGCGGATCAGCTTCCGCAGCGAATCCGGATCGCGGGAGGTCGCCAGCACCTTGACGGTAAAGCCCGGGGCGTTCTCGGCGATCGGCTCGCCGTGGCGGTCGAGGATCGTTCCCCGGGGAGAGGCCAGTGTGAGACGGCGCAGCCGGTTCTTCTCCGACTGCCGCCGAAAATCCTCGCTGCCGAAAATCTGCGCCCGGAAGAAGGCCCCCAGCAGAATAATGAAGGCCACCGCGACGATCGCCGTGGCGACCCCGGCTCGCTCTCGAACTCGGAATGGGGAGGAAGCGAGACTCATTCGTCCAATCGAATCGCCAGCCAGTTCCGAAAAGTCACCACCACGATGACCCCGGCCACCGCGGTCGTCCCGGCCTGGATGGGAGACCACACCAGGGCCACCCGAGCCAACTCGCCGAGCTCCGCCCGACTGGCCAGGAGCACCAGCAACGTTCGCAACCAGACCCCGCCCGCAAACAGCCCGGCATTCACCAACAGGTTGTCGGGGAAGAACACCGCTCGTCCCCAGGCCGCAAGATAGCCGACAATGGTGTGCGCCAGCGCGCCGGCTCCGAATTGCGCCGGGCTCAGGACGTCGGTGATCATTCCGACCACGAACCCGGCCGCGGCCGCCATCCCGGGCCGGCTTCGAATCGCCACCAGCAGCATGGCCAGCAACAGGAGATCGGGCGCCGCCTGGCTGTTGCCGAACCAGGGGAGGGCGTAGAAATGGAGGGCGACGAGCCCCGCTATCACCACCGCGACCGGGCCGCGTCTCCCGCGCCGGTGCCCGATCACGGCGTCGGATCCGGCGGCGCCGACGCCGTCTCAGTCACCAGATACACCAGCACGTGGGAGACCCGGCCGGGGTTGGCCATCGGCGTGACCCGGTAGACGCGCTCCCAGCCCAATTCCTCGCGGCGAATCCCCACCACCCGCCCGATCGGAATGCCCCGGGGATACACGCCGGCGAGGCCTGAGGTCAACACCAGCGTCCCGACGGCCACCGTGTCGCGGTACGGAACCCCGCGAAGCTCCAGAAAGGCGAGGCTGGCATTCGTTCCCGTCACCGGCCCCACGATCCCGAGCACGCTCCCATCCTCGGTGACGGCGCTAGCCGCAAAGTCCGGATGGGCCCACGTCATCGCCACTGCCGAACCGGCTTCGGCGCTCACCACCAAGCCGACCAGACCGTCGGGCGACACCACCGGGTTGCCGACCCGGACCCCAGCCCCGGTCCCGGTCCCGAGGAGGAGCGTCCGCCCATTGGTCGCCGCCGCCTGATGGAGCACCTCGGCCGGCGTGGTGGGGTATCGCACCCGGCTCTTGAGTCCTAGAGCGCCGCGCAGCTGTTCGTTCTCCGCCACCAGCGAACTCAGTGATTGGGCGGCCAGGGCCGCCGAATCGCGGGCGGCCGCCACGGCCCGAAGGCGGAGTCGGCTGGTGCGCTGCTGTTCGGCGTTGTTTTGGAGCCAGACTAGGGGGGCGAGCGCGGTCCCTCGAATGCTCGACGCGAACGCGAGAGCCCAGGTCGACGGCAAGAACAGCGCGGTTAGGGAGAGGGCGAGGCAGATGACCAGGAGCAGGGTGTCGCTCCTCGCGAGCGGCCGGCCCAAGCTCGGGCTCATGTCATCTCGTCAGCACGTTGCGGTACTTCTCGTATTCGTCGAGGATCCGTCCGGTGCCGCGGACCACGCAGGTGAGCGGATCCTCGTCCACGTGGATCGGGAGACCGGTTTCCTGTGTCAGGAGCAAATCGAGCCCCCGAATCAATGCCCCGCCGCCCGTCATCACGATGCCGCGATCGACGATGTCGCTGGCCAACTCGGGGGGAGTGATTTCCAGCGCGCGGCGAACCGCGTCGACGACCTGCTGGATCGGCTCCTGGATGGCCTCCCGGACCTCGGTCGAATGGACTCGTACCGTCTTCGGAATGCCGGACACGAGATCGCGGCCCTTGACTTCCACCTCGCGCTCTTCGCCCGAAGGATACGCCGAACCGATCTTGATCTTGATCGCCTCGGCGGTTGGCTCCCCCACCAGGAGGTTGTAGTTCTTCCGCATGAACTGGACGATCGCCTGATCGAGCTCATCGCCGCCGGTTCGAATCGAGGTGTCGCACACGATCCCCGAGAGCGCGATCACCGCGATCTCCGTCGTACCGCCGCCGATGTCGATCACCATGTTGCCGGTTGGCGTCTCGACCGGTAGTCCCACCCCGATCGCGGCCGCCATCGGCTCGGCCACCATCCAGACCTCCTTGGCGCCGGCGGTCTCGGCCGAGTCGCGGACCGCCCGCCGCTCGACTTCGGTGATCCCCGAGGGCACTGCGACGATCACCATCGGCTTCACGCGGAAAAAGTGCTTGTTGATGATCGTCCCAAGAAAATGCCGGAGCATCTTTTCGGTCCGCTCGAAATCGGCGATGACACCGTCTTTGAGCGGCCGCACCGCGATGATCCCCTCGGGGGTTCGGCCCAACATTCGTTTGGCGTCGAGTCCGAAGGCTCTCGGCTCACCGGTGTTGCGATCGATCGCGACCACCGAGGGTTCGTTCAACACGATCCCCTCGCCCTTGACGTAGACCAGCGTGTTGGCTGTGCCAAGGTCTACCGCGATTTCGTTCGCGGGTATCAGCGAACCTAATTTGAACGGAAACTTCATCGGTTTTGGTGCGGGCCCCCGAACCCCTCGTGCGAAGCCTAAAGTAATGTCCTATAATGAGTTCCACAAGCGGCGGAGGGGCTACGAGCCGGTGCTTCCGAACCCGCCTTCCCCCCGCGTGGTCGGAGGTAACGAGTCGACGGCCTCGAATTGCACAGGTTCGACCCGCGCCACGACGAGTTGGGCGATCCTCATCCCTCGAATCACCTCGAACGGCTCATTCCCCAGATTGACCAGCCCCACCTTGAGTTCGCCCCGGTAGTCGCTGTCGATCGTGGCCGGGGTGTTAGGCAGAGTCACACCATGCTTGATCGCCAACCCAGACCTCGGTCGGATCTGGATCTCGAAGCCTGACGGGATCGCCACCGCAAAACCGGTCGGAAACAGCCGTCGCTCCATGGGCTGAAGCACCGCCCCCTCCGCCGAGGCGATATCGGCGCCGGCGGCCCCGGCCGTCTGGGGCTCGGGAACCGGAAGTCCGTCCCCGTGCGGAAGCCGCTGAATCAGGACAGTTGGCATCGGCTATCCTCTGCCCCGCTTCCTCACATCACCGTCTCCACCGCGACCAGGGGGAGCCCAAACGCCTCGGCGACGCCCGGGTAGACCACCTTGCCCTCCACCACGTTGAGACCGAGGGCCAGGGCCCGGTCGGCCCGGCAGGCCGCCTTCCAGCCGTGCTTGGCGAGGGTCCGACCATAGGGAAGGGTCGCGTTGGTGAGCGCCAGGGTCGAGGTTCGGGGCACTCCGCCCGGCATGTTCGCCACGGCGTAGTGGAGCACCCCATCCACGAAGTAGATCGGATCCTCGTGGGTGGTGGGCTTGATTGTTTCGACACAACCGCCCTGGTCCACGGCCACGTCGACGATCACCGCCCCGGACTTCATGAGCTTGAGGTCCTCGCGGCGAATCAGCCGGGGCGCCTTGGCCCCGGCGATGAGCACCGCTCCGATCACCAGGTCGGCTCGCTGAATGGCGCCCAGGATATTGTGTCGGTTGGAATAGAGAGTCGTCACGTTGGGTGGCAGGACGTCGTCGAGATACCGAAGCCGGTCGAGTGACAGGTCGAGAATGGTGACGTTGGCCCCCATCCCGGCGGCCATCTTCGCCGAGTTGATTCCCACCACCCCGCCGCCGATGATGATCACGTCGGCCGGCGCCACGCCCGGGACCCCGCCCAACAGCACGCCCCGGCCCCCATAGACCTTTTCGAGATATTTCGCCCCCGCCTGGACGGCCATCCGCCCAGCCACCTCCGACATCGGTGTGAGCAACGGCAGCTCACCGGTCGGCAGTTGCACGGTTTCGTAGGCCACCGCGACCGCCCCCGAGGCGATCACCGCCTTCGTCAGCTCCTCCGCCGCGGCGAAGTGGAAGTAGGTGTAGATCACCTGGCCCGCTCGCATCCGGGGCCACTCGACGGCGATCGGCTCCTTCACCTTCATGATCATCTCGCCCTTGGCCCATACCTCGTCGGCCGAGTCGACGATCCGACCGCCGGCCGCCGCGTAGTCGCCGTCACTGAACCCGCTACCGATCCCGGCCCCTCGTTCGACATACACCTGATGGCCGGTTTCCGTGAAGGCTTCGCAGCCGGCCGGCACCAACGCGACCCGGTTCTCGTTCGTCTTGATCTCCTTCGGAACACCGATCACCATTGTCGACCCCTTACGATTGCCTGGGTTCACCACCGAGCTCGACGGCCACCAACCGGTCGGGAGCGAAGAACTCTCCCGCAACCGCCATCACCTCGTCGCGGCTCACCCGATCGATGGCGGCGGTCACCTCGTCGAGTGTTCGATAACGATCATCATTCAGGACGAATCCCGCTAGCCGGTTCATCCGGCTGGCGGGATTTTCGAGCGCCAGCATCAGTTGACCCTTCAGCTGTTGCCGGCCACCCGTTAGCTCGTCGTCGGTCAACCCTTCCTGGGCGAGCCGGAGGTACTCGGCCCCGATGGCCTCCTTCGCCGCCCCCGCCGTCTTCGACTGGGTCCCGACGTACACCCCCGAAATCCCGGTGGCGCGGAACGAATGCTGAAATGAATAGACCGCATACGCGAGGCCAAGCTCCTCACGAATCCGCTGGAAGAGTCGGCTCGACATCCCGCCGCCGAACGCGTTGGTGAGCAATGCCAGCGGAAAGCGGCGTGGATCTCTCGCCTCGAAAGTGTCGGTGCCCAAGACGATGTGCGACTGGGCGGTGTCCCGGGCGACGAACTCGGTGCCCCCGCGTACCGCCGATCGCCCCTCGACGGGCGACCGCGCCAACACCGGTTCGACGGCGTCAAACCACCCAAACCGGGCCACATCCTCCAGCAACCGGTCGTGCTCGAGATTGCCGGCGGCGGTGATGACACAATTGCCAGGGTAGTAGCCGGCGCGGTGAAATGCGCGGAGATCGGTCACCCCGATCGATGCCACCGTCTCTGGCGTCCCGAGGATCGAGAAGCCGTAGGGATGGTCTGGCCAGAGCGCCGACGCGAAGAGGTCAAACACCAGATCGTCCGGGGTATCGTGGACGCTCTTGATCTCTTCCAGCACGACGTTGCGCTCCAGCGCCATGTCGGCGTCTCGCAAGAGCGGCCGGCGGACCAACTCGGTCAAGATGTCGACCGCGCGGGTCAGATCGGCGTCGAGAACGTGGGCCTGATAGCTGGTGTGGTCTCGGCTGGTAAAGGCGTCGAGCGAGCCGCCCCGGATCTCGAGCTCCAAGGCGATCTCCTTGGCAGACCGGTGTTCGGTCCCCTTGAATACCATGTGCTCGAGCAGGTGGGCGGCGCCCATGAGGTGCGGCGGCTCGTGCGCGCTCGCCGTTCGCACCCAGACGCCAACCGCCGCGGACCGAAGCCCCGGCAGGTGCTCGCTGAGCACCTGCAGTCCGTTCGGGGCCGAGGTCCGAAAGAGCCGCTCGTCGAGTTGCTCTCGGACCACGGTCACTCCTTCGCGATGAGTGCCTTCCGGGAGAGCTTCATCCGGCCCCGGTCGTCGACCTCGAGGAGCTGGACTTTCACGACATCGCCCTTCTTTACCACGTCTTCGGTCTTTTCAGTCCGGCCGTGTTGCAGCTCGCTGATGTGGAGCAGCCCTTCGACGCCGGGCATGATCTCGATGAAGGCGCCGAACGCGGTGGTGCTCTTGACCGGGCCCTCGTACACCTTCCCGACCTCGGGCTCCGCGACCAGGGCCGAAACCATTTCGCGGGCTTTTTGGCCCGCCTCACCCCCAACGGCCGCGATCGTAATCAAACCCGAGTCCTCGATCGAGATCTTGGCGCCGGTGGCATCCTGGATCCCCCGGATCGTCTTGCCCTTCGGGCCGATCACATCGCCGATCTTGTCCGGCCTGATCGTCATGGTGAAGATCCGCGGCGCGTAGGGCGACAAATCGGCCCGGGGAGTCGCGAGGGCCTTCGCCATCTCGCCGAGGATGTGGAGCCGCGCGCGGCGAGCCCGCTCCAGCGCGTCCGCCATGATATCCAGCGTCAATCCGTCGATCTTGATGTCCATCTGAATCGAGGTGATACCCTTCTCGGTGCCGGCAACTTTGAAGTCCATGTCGCCAAGGTGATCCTCGGCGCCGAGGATGTCAGTGAGCACCGCGACCCGGTCGCCCTCTTTGATGAGGCCCATCGCGACCCCGGCGCAGGCCGCCTTCATCGGCACCCCGGCATCCATCAGGGCGAGTGACCCCCCGCAGACTGTGGCCATCGACGACGAACCATTCGACTCGAGAATTTCCGAGACGACCCGGAGGGTATAGGGGAACGAATCGAACGCGGGCAGGAGCGCTTGCAGCGCCCGCTCCGCGAGTGCCCCATGGCCGACCTCCCGCCGCGAGGTTCCCCGAATCGGACGGATCTCGCCGGTCGAATAGGACGGAAAGTTATAGTGGAGCATGAACGACTTGGTCGACTCGCCGGCCACGTCGATCGAGTCGATCCGCTGCTCGTCGTCCGCGGTACCCAAGGTCACCGCGACGAGCGCCTGCGTCTGGCCGCGGGTGAACAGGGCCGACCCGTGGACCCGCGGGAGCAGGCCCGCCTCGATCGCGATCGGGCGCACCGTGTCGAGGGCCCGCCCGTCGATTCGCTCCTTCTTGTCGAGGACTTGGTTCCGGAGCGTACGGTACTCGATTTCCTCGAACTCGCGCTCGGCGTCTTTGGCCTTGTCGGGAAACTCAGTGGCGATCGCTGCCAGGGTGGCATCGCGGACTGCCTTCATCTGCCGGGCCCGACCGGCCTTGTCCTTGTGGTTGATGGCCTTGGTCATGTCCTTCTCCGCCAGCTCGCGAACCCGATTCGCGACGACCGGATCGGTGGCGGCCTTTGACCACGCCATCTTCGGCTGACCTGACTTGGCGACCAACACCTCGATGTAACCCCGAAGCTCCTTGATCCCCTTTTGAGCGACCTTGAAAGCCTCCAGCAAGTCGCCCTCGGATACTTCCAGCGAACCGCCTTCGACCATGTCGATGAACTCGCCGCTGCCGCTCACCGTGAGCTCGATATCCGAGAACTCGAGCTGATGGAAACTGGGATTGAGGATCCAGTTCCCTTCGACCCGACCGACCCGCACCGTCGCCAAAGGACCGTTCCACGGGATCGATGACACCGAGAGAGCCGCCGAGGCGGCCAGCGCGCCCAACACGTCGGCATCGTGCTCTTGATCGGCGGAGATCACCGTGACAAAGACCTGGACCTCGTTCTTGAAGCCCTCGGGGAACAGCGGGCGGATCGATCGGTCGATGATCCGAGCCGCCAAGATTTCCTTCTCGGATGGCCGCCCTTCTCGTTTGATGAACCCGCCCGGGATCTTGCCGGCCGCGTAGGCCTTTTCCCGGTACTCGACCGTGAGCGGAAAGAACGGAAGCGTGGATTGGTTGGTGCCGACCGTGGTGGCGGCGAGTACGACCGTATCGCCAAACTGGACGAGAACGGAACCGGCGGACTGCTTGGCGAGGCGGCCGGTCTCGAGAATCAGATTCCGACCGGCGAACGTCGTTTCAATGCGATGCACAGCGAATGCCCTCTTTGTTCTGGTGAGGGCGGGCGTAGACCCGCCCTGGACCCGCAAAGCACGAAGAGCGTCCCGTGTTCGTGAGGGACGCCCCCGTCATTTGCGGGATCCTAGTGACGGAGCCCGAGATCTTGGATCAGCGCGCGGTAGGTACCCAGGTCAGTGTTGCGGAGGTACGTCAGAAGACGCCGCCGCTGGCCGACCATCTTGAGGAGACCCTGCCGACTGTGATGATCCTTGGCGTGGGTTCGGAAGTGATCGGTAAGGGAGTTGATTCGTTCGGTGAGCATCGCCACCTGCACCTTTGACGACCCGGTGTCGGTCTCGTGCTGGCGGTGCTTGGCCATCACACCCTGCTTGTCGTACCCCATTCTCTGTCCTCGGCGTCTTTCCGCGACTGCGTCTCAGTGTCCGTAAGTGTTTGTAACCTCTCAATATAGGGTTCTTTCCAGCGGGATGCAAGGACCGACTATCGGCTCCTCCAGGCCGCCAGCACCTCGGCCTCTCGTGCCGGGGCGATGCCCGCCCGCAGCTTCTCCTGCCGATCGGTCGGCTGGGCATGGTAGTAGTCGAGGGTGTCCTTGGCGGTCACCGCCAGCGACCGGAAGGTGAGGCCGAGGGCAACCTCCTTCGAGATGTCGAACCGGCCAAACCCCTCGCGACCGTTCCGAGCCGGCATCCACACCGGCATCTCTTGATACGGTCGGACCTGGTGCTTGGCCAAGAAATCGGCGTCGACCCAGGTAAAGGTCGCGTCGGAGGTGGTGACGGCCTTGATGCCGTGGAGCAGCTCCGCAAAGGTCCGGAACTGTTTCGGGCCCAGCCCATTGTAGGTACCCATCGTTCCCATCTCCGCGAGCCGGACCATCCACTCACAGAGGTCGCGGGCATCGATGATCTGAACCGGATCGGTGCCATCCCCGGGCGCCAGGACTTCTCCGCCCCGCTCGATTCGCACCGGCCAGTAGGTGAACCGGTCGGTGAGGTCGCCCGGCCCGATGATCAGCGAGGGCCGCACGATCAAGTGGCGGTCCGGGAAGTACCGGCGAACCGTCTTCTCGGCGAGCGCCTTGGCCAGGCAGTAGGGCAACGGCTTTCCCGACTCCACGGGCGTGTTCTCCGGCGTGCACACCGGCGCGTCCACCGTCATCGGAACCCGACTCGTATCGAAATAGACCGATCGGGTCGAGGTGAACACGTACCGTTTGACCGACCGCTGGAGCAGGCTGGCCGACCGTTCGACCCAGGTCGGATCGGTCGCTGAATTGTCGATGACGACGTCCCATTGTTTGCCTTCGAGAGCCTTGAGGTCGTTGGTCCGGTCGCCGACCAGTTTCTCGACGCCCGGGAACAACTGCGGATTGGTCCGACCGCGATTGAAGATCGATACCGCATGACCTCGCTCGAGGGCGTAGCGTACGTGGTACGGCCCGATGAAACCGGTGCCTCCGAGGATCAGGATCCTGAGCTTGGCTCGGGGCGTCCGCGGCACGACGATTTCGCGCCGGCCGGCGAGGCCCGCCGCGATCGCGGTACCAGCGAGGGAAGATCGGAGGAATTGTCGGCGGGAGGCGGTCATCGCTCGGTCCGGGAAATGACCTCGTAATCTGTCGCCGAATGGCCGCCCAAGGAATGGGTCTTTCGCCTCCGACGCTCGGTGTGCTCTATTGTTCATCCACCCTTTCCCGTCTAGCTCCGGTTGCCGATCCCCGACGCCTTCCTCTCAGCCTCATGCCTCCCCGACGCCTGCTTCTGCGAGCAGGTCGGGTCGGGGCTGATCCGCCAGCCGGCGAATACCGTCTCATCATTGGCTTTCGTGCTCGCTGGAATGGTGGTTTGGTCCCTGAGTCCGTCGGAAGGCGCCAACCGCCTTTACGGCGGGGCGTTGCTGATCATCGGGCTGGGGAGCGCCTACTACCACGCCCGACTCAGCTTCGTGGGCCAGACGCTCGACGTCTTCGGGATGTACCTCTTGGCGACCTTCGCGGTGTTGGCTCCAGCCATACGCCGAGGACTGGTGGGCCGGAGGGCCGGTGTCGGCTTCTATCTGGTGGGGAATCTGGGGTTACTGCTGAGCCTGGTCTTCTGGCCGGCCGCTCGCCGGTATCTCTTCGGACTCTTGGTCGCCGTCGCCGTCGTCCTCGAGCTCTTCCCTGGGACGCCTCGGCCGCGATGGAAGTATCTCGGAGCTTCGCTGCTGGCCTTGGGAATCGGCGCGGGGGCCTGGGCGCTCGACCTCAAACGGATTCTTTGCGACCCGACCAGCCCACTCCAAGGACACGCGGTGTGGCACACGCTGACCGCCGCGAGCGCCTTCCTCCTCTTCCTCTACTACCGAGAGACGGGGAGTGGGCTCCGGCCTTCGGGGGTGACCCAGCGCTGATCCCTCCGCCTGGTCAGGCGCCCTTACAGCCATCCCGGATTCCCTGCTCTACCCCAACACCCCAATCCGTTCCAGGATTCGCCGGATGTCGTTCGAGAACGCCAGCACCATCAGCATGACGATGGCCACGAAGCCGGCCATGGTGAGCCACTCTCGGATCCGACCGGTCACCGGACGCCGGGTTACCGCCTCCGCGAGGAGGAACAGGAACTGGCCTCCGTCGAGGATTGGAATCGGCAGCAGATTGAGGATGGCGAGATTCACCGACAAGATCGCCATCAGGCCCAGAAACTCCTCGGGACCTGCTTGGGCGCTCTGGCCGGCCGCCATTCCGATGGCGATGGGGCCGCCGAGTTCCCGAGTCGAAACCGAACCGCTGAACATCCCCCGGACCAACCCGACCACCTGGGTGGCGACGAACCAAACCCGGCCGGCCCCTTCGGCGATCGCCGGGATCATCCCGATCTCCTCTCGGACATCGGGAATCGCGGGCCCCCGAATCCCAATTCGCCCCACCGTGCGCCTCCCGCCACCCGGGGCGCTGTCCTGCTCCGGGGCGGGCGTCACCGTGATGATCGTTCGCCCGCCGGTCCGTCCCACCTCGACGGCGACTTCCTGTCCGGCCCGGCTCTCGATCTGGCCCACCATCTCCCGCCACTCCCGCACCGGCCGACCGTCGAACGCGACGACCGTGTCACCCACGAGCAACCCGGCTTTGTCGCCAGGCCGCCCGGGGACCACCTCGCCAATCACCGGGGGCAGGTGAGGTCGGACGGCTCGAAGCGCCGTCAGCCGATCCGGGCTCCCCATCGGAGCCACCAACACGACCGACTCCCGGCCGGCGAGGCCGAGCCGCACCGTGTCGCCGGGGACGTTCACGACCGCGCGCTCGAGGGCTTGCCACGTCGCCACCGAGTCACCGCCGACGGCCACGATGCGATCGCCGAAGACGAGACCACCGAGGCCGGCAGCTCCCGCTGGCAGGCGGGCTCGATCGACTTCGGCCACTTCCGTCGTGGGAAGAACCGGAATGCCTTTGACATACAGCAAGCCGGTGAAGACGGCCCAGGCAAAAGCCCCGTTCATGACGACCCCAGCCAGGATCACCACCATCCGGACCCACACTGGCTTGGCCTCGAAGACCCGGTCGCGGGGAACCTCCGCGCTGGGGGCCTCTCCCTCGAGGGCGTCACCGGTGGGGTCCTCCAACCGGCTCGCCATCTTGACGTACCCCCCGAGGGGAACCCACGAGACCGCGTATTCGGTTTCGCCGCGCCGGAACGAGAGCCATTTGATCGGGCCGCCAAGTCCCAACGAGAACCGGTGGACGTAGATGCCGGCCCATTTGGCGGCGATGAAATGCCCCAGCTCGTGCACGAACACGAGCACGCCGATGACGATGATCGTCGAAACGACAGTGAGTCCAGCGCCACCCATTAGATCAGGCTCTCCGCCGCCGACCGGGCCCAGGCGTCGGCTTCTTGGACGTCCCCGAGTTCCCGGACCGGGGAGCCCGGATGTCTGGCCATTACGGCTTCGAGCACCTCGGCGATTCGCCAGAACGGAAGTCGGTCCTCGAGGAACCTGGCGACGGCCACTTCGTTGGCGGCGTTGAACACCGCCGGCGCGGTGCCGCCTCGCCGGGCCGCGGCCACTCCCGCGGCGTAGGCCCGAAAGACCGCCGGATCGAGCGGCTCGAAGGTCAACGGGCTCGCCGCCAATGGATCGAAGCGGCGGACGCCGAGGTCGGGAAGGCGCTCGGGATGGGTCAAGGCGTAGAGGATCGGCAATTCCATCGACGGAAAGCCGAGTTGGGCCAGGACGCTGCCGTCGGCGAACTCGACGAAGGCATGCACGATGCTCTGCGGATGCACCACCACCTCGATCGAGTCGTACGAGAGGCCAAACAGGAAATGCGCTTCGATGATTTCGAACGCCTTGTTGGCCAGGGTCGCCGAGTCGACGGTGATCTTGCTCCCCATCTGCCAGGTCGGGTGATTGAGTGCCTCGGCGATGGTCGCGCCCGCCACCTGCTCGGCGTTCCAACCCCGAAACGGCCCGCCCGACGCCGTCAGGATCAACCGGCTGAGCGGGCTCGCCCGGTTCGGAACGCACTGGAGCACGGCGCTGTGCTCCGAATCGACGGGCACCAGCTCGCCGCCGCCTTCGATTCGGGCCCGTTCGACCAACTCGCCGGCGGTCACCAATGACTCCTTGTTGGCGAGGGCGACCCGTTTCCCCGCCCGCAGAGCGGCCAGGGTCGCCTCCAGCCCCGCGAAGCCGACCACGGCGTTGACGACGATGTCGACCTCCGGATGGGTAGCTGCTTCGATCAGGCAGCCCCGGCCGATGGTCACTCCGTTGGCGGAGGTTCCGTTGACGAGGCCCGCGAACCGCGGCCTCCATTCGGCGACCTGCTCGTCGAGTCGGCTGGCGTTCGAGCCAGCCGTCAGCGCGACCAGCCGGAACCGGGCTCGATGCCGCCGGAGCACCTCGAGGGTCGAGCGTCCGATCGAGCCGGTCGAGCCGAGAATGGCAATGCCGCGCATGTTAGATCACGCCGAAGGCGCGGTACAGCATCGCCGCGATGGGAACGACGAAGTACAGCGCGTCGAACCGATCGAGAACGCCGCCATGTCCGGGAATGAGGTTGCTGGAATCTTTGACCCCGGCCTCCCGCTTGAAGAGCGACTCGGCGAGGTCCCCGACCTGGGCCGCCACCGAGAGGACCAGGCCGAACACGACGGCCTGGCCGGTGCTGATGGTGAATCCCGCGGGGATCATGGCGATCGCGTTGAACGCAACGGCGGCGGCCGCCCCTGCGAGAAGACCGGCAATCGAGCCGCTGCGGGTCTTCCCGGGACTGACGACGGGCGCCAGCTTCGGCCCCCGGATCAGCTTCCCTGCGTACATCGCGGCGCTGTCACCCACCCAGGTGATCGCGAGTGGAAAAAATACCGCCCACGTTGCGGGCCAGTTTCGCTCGGGGCCGATCGCGAAGCGGATGCCCAGGAGGAAACTCGGCAAGACCGCGCAATACAGGGGGGCCAGCAGTGTCACCGCCGCGACGCCCAGCGGCCGTTCGGACGGGGTCCGTTGCGCGAGCGTGGCCGTCAGCACGAGGATGACCAGGGCCCCGAGAGCGTACCAGGTGGACGGCAGGAGGGCGCCCCACGACAAGCCACCGAACCGGACGATGGTGCCGCCATAGGCGACCCAGGCGCCCAGGGGAATCACGGCCGAGGCGCCGATGGCGATCCAGGCCAGCGGGTCGATCGCTTGCTTCCGGGCGATGGTGATCAACTCCCGAGCCCCCAACACGGCGATCGCGGCCACGAGGGTGGCGAGCGCCAACCCGCCAACGAACACGATTCCAACCGCGATCGGAATCGCCACCACGGCGACGAGGATCCGTTGGAGGTTGTTCGACATGGGCGTGATCCCGATGGCCTACGACGCGACGACCCGACCGAAGCGCCGGTCTCGTCCCTGAAAATCGAGAATGGCCTGGAGAAAGTCCGGCCGACCGAAGTCGGGCCACAAGACCGGCGTCACGTAAAGCTCGGCGTAGGCGAGCTGCCAGAGGAGAAAATTGGAGATCCGGAACTCCCCGGAGGTACGGATCAAGAGGTCGGGGTCGCCCCAGGGAGCGGTGTAGAGCCGTTCCGCGATGGCTGCTTCCGTCACGTCCTCCACCCGGAGCGCCCCGGTCCCGACCGCCTCGGCCAAGATCCGGGCAGCCCGAGTGATTTCCGCCCGCCCACTGTAGGAGATGCAGATGTTGAGGGCCAGCGTGGTTCCGTCGGCGGTGGCCCGTTCGACGAAATCGACCGCGGTCCGGGCCGCGGTCGAGAGGCGGGTGAGGTCGCCCAGCATTCGAACCCGGGCCCCTTGTTGCCGCAGCTCCGCCGACTGGGTGGTAACGTATTCCTGGAGCAGCGCCATCAGGGCGTCGATCTCTTCGGGAGGGCGCTGCCAATTCTCCTGACTGAAGGCGAACAGCGTCAACGTCTCGATCCCGACTTCGAGACTGACCTCGACGATCCGGCGAACAGTGGCCATCCCCGCTTGGTGGCCGGCGGTGCGCGGAAGGCCCCGCCCTCGCGCCCAGCGACCGTTGCCATCCATGATGACGGCGACGTGATGGGGGATTCCACCATGGGTCTTGAGCCGGGCCAGCAGGTCGTCGTCGCTCAAACCTCCATGATCTCCACTTCTTTGGCCGCGATCAGTTGATCGACCTGCTTGACGTGATCGTCCGTCAGTTTCTGAATGTCCTTCTCGGCCCTCGCCTTGACGTCGTCGGACACATGCTCGACCTTCTTGATCTTGTGGAGGGCGTCGGTCCGGGCGTGGCGGATCGCGATCCGTCCTTCTTCACCGAGCTTGTGAACCACTCGGACCAGATCCTTGCGCCGCTCCTCCGAGAGAGCCGGAATCGGCACCCGGATCAGGTTGCCCTGGCTCTGCGGGTTGAGTCCCAGGTCGGACTCCCGAATGGCCTTCTCGATTGCGACCACGAGCCCCTTGTCGAACGCCTGGATGGTGAGCAGCCGCGGCTCCGGGGCGGCGACCATCCCCACCTGATTGAGCGGCACCTGCGATCCATAGGCGTCGACCCGGACCAGGTCGAGGAGATGGGTGCTGGCCTTGCCGCTGCGAATCGCGCTGAACTCGCGTTTCGAGTTCTCGACCGCCTTGTCCATGCTCTCTTTCGCATGCTTCACCAACTCGGGAATGGCAATCATCGTACGATCGTCCCTACCCGTTCGCCCGAGAGAACCCGAGCGATGGCGCCGGGTTTGTTGAGGTTGAACACTACGATGGGGAGTTTGTTGTCCTTGCACAAGCCGAAGGCGTTGGCATCCATGACCGCGTAGCCGTTGACGATCGCGTCCTGGAACTTGAGCTCCGGGATGAAGGTCGCATGAGGGTCCGTCTTCGGGTCGCCCGTAAAAACCCCGTCGACGCTGGTACCCTTGAGGATGACTTCGGCCTCGATCTCGAGGGCCCGCAACACCGCCGCGGTATCGGTCGAGAAAAACGGGTTGCCGGTTCCGCCCGCGAAGATCGTCATCCGGCCCTTTTCCAGATGGCGAACCGCCCGGCGGCGGATGTATGGCTCGGCCAACGATTCCATCCGGATCGCCGTCATGACCCGGGTTTGGACCCCCATTTTCTCGAGAATGTCCTGCAACGCGAGGGCGTTGATGACGGTCGCCAGCATCCCCATGTAGTCGGCGTTGACGCGGTCGAGGCCCTCCCGGCTGGCCTGGGTACCCCGCACCATGTTTCCGCCGCCAACGACGAGCCCGAGATGGATGCCCTGGGCGTGGACACCTTTCAGCTCGGCGGCCAACCCCTCGACAATGCCATAATCGAGGCCTTGACCCTTGGGACCGGCGAGGGCCTCACCCGAAATCTTCAGCAAGGCCCGTCGGTAGGCCAACCCCATTACACCTCCCCGATCTTGAACCGCGCGAACCGCCTGATCGTGACTGCGCCACCGGCGGCCTTGGCCGCGGCCTTGGCCAACTCGCCCACCGATTGCTTGTCGTCCTTCACGAACGGCTGACCCAGGAGGGTCGACTCGGCGATGAACTTGCGGAGCTTGCCGTTGACGATCTTGGCCCGGATGTTCTCCGGCTTCCCTTCGGCCGCCACTTGCTCCTCGGCAATCCGCCGCTCCTGAGCGAGGAGATCGGCCGGAAGGTCCGCTTCGCTCACGCCGATCGGATTGGCGGACGCCACGTGAAGCGCCACCTCCTTGGCGAACCCAGCCAGGGGCTCTCCCATTGGACCCTCGACGTCGACCAACACACCCACCTGCCCGTTGTGGTGAAGATAGGCGCTGACGACCCCGTTGGTTTGCTCGAATCGGGCGTACCGACTCAGCGCCATCGCCTCGCCGGTTTTCCCCGAGATTTCCTTCACCGCCTCGGCCAGGGTCTTTCCGCGGAACGGCTGGTTGTCGATCGACCCCGCCTTGATGCCGATGGGCGCCTGAGCGGCCACGTGCTTGGCGAGATCCTTCGCCAGGGCGATGAAGTCGTCGGTCTTGGCCACGAAATCCGTTTCGCAACTGAGTTCGATCATCCCCCCCGACCGGCCGTCGGCGGCGAGCTCGATCACGACCAACCCCTGCGAGGCACTCCGGCCGGCTCGCTTGTCGGCCTTGGCGATCCCTTTCATGCGGAGCAGTTCGACCGCTCTCTCCATGTCGCCCGCCGACTCCTGAAGGGCGACTTTGCAGTCGCCAATCCCCGCCCCGGTCCGGGTGCGGAGCTCACTGATCATCTGCGTCGTTATCGTCATCATTCCCGTTCTCGTTTCGAATGCCGCCGCGGGTTCCCTGCGGCGGTAAAATTACCGCCGCGAACGACCGGATGGCCATTTCGCGGCGGGGTGAGCATCTGGATGCCGGTCGTTCGTCGAACCGATCAGGCTTCTCCCGCGGGTTCGGCGTCGGTCTTGAGCCGGGCCGCGATCGCTTCCGGTTTCGGGCGCCGTTTCCGGGCGGTGGGGCGTTGCCGCCGGCGATCGGCGTCCGGGTCGCCCTCGGTCCCGGTGTCGGTGCTGTAGGTCTCGGCGTCCGAGTCCTCCGCCTCCCGCGTGGGAACCGCCATCCGGGTTTCCCGGATGACATCCGAGAGCGCCCGAGTGATCAGCGACACCGATCGAATCGCGTCGTCATTGCCGGGAATTGGAACCGTAATGACGTCGGGGTCGGCATTGGTGTCGACGATGGCCACCACTGGCACCCCGAGCTTGTTGGCCTCCAGGATGGCGATCCGTTCCTTCTTGGCGTCCACGACGAACAAGGCCCCCGGCAGCCGGGTCATCAGCTTCACGCCCTCGAGATACCGCGAGAGCTTCACCCGCTCCCGCTCGAAAAGCAGCTTTTCCTTCTTGGTATAGCTGTCGAAGTCGCCATCGCTGGCGCCCTGCTCCAATTCCCGAAGTCGGCGGATCTGTCGCTTGATGGTTTGGAAATTGGTGAGGGTGCCGCCCAGCCATCGCTCCGTGACGTAGAGCGCGTTGCAGAGCTGCGCTTCGGCTTGGACCAGCGCCTTGAGCTGTTTCTTGGTGCACACGAAGAGCACGTTCTCGCCCTTCAGGATGACGTTCTTGATCAGCTCCTGTGCCTTGCCGATCTGGGCTTGGGTCTTTTGGAGGTCGATCAGGTAGATGCCGGAGCGTTCCGCGAAGATGAAGCGACGCATCTTCGGGTTCCAGCGGCGAGTCTGGTGGCCGAAATGGACACCCGCTTCGAGGAGTTCCTGCAGTTGTGGCTGCGCCATGCGGTGTATCGAGCTTCCCTTCCAAGTTTGGGTTTGGTCCGCCACCCCCTTCACCTCGGCGCGCGAACCCCGTTTTCGGGGCACCCCGCGGCCGATCCGGAAGTGTGAGTTTTTTTCCTGCCGAATCCCCCACCCCGCTGCCTACCGCTTGCTGAACTGGAACCGCTTCCGGGCGCCCGGCCGACCCGGCTTCTTCCGTTCGACCGCGCGAGGATCGCGGGTCAGGAACCCGCCGGCCCGAAGCTTGGTCCGATGCAAGGGGTCGACCCGAATCAAGGCCCGCGCGATCCCCATCCGAAGGGCCCCGGCCTGTCCGGTGACGCCGCCGCCATCACAATGCGCTTTGACGTCGAAGGTGCCGAGCGTGTCGGTCGAGGAGAACGGCAGCTGGATGTGCTGCACCAACGAGGGCCGGGGGAAATAGTCGCCGAGCGTCCGGCCATTCACCTCCCACTTTCCAGTGCCAGGCGTCAGGTAGACCCGGGCCACACTGGTCTTTCGGCGGCCGACTCCGTGCCATCGCAACTCGGGACTCGCGGTCATGCGCTCACCTTGATGGAAAAGGGCTTGGGCCCCTGGGCCGCATGGCGATTGCTCTCGCCGGCGTACACCTTGAGTTTGGTCCGAAGCCGCTGTTTGCTGAGCGAGTTTTTTGGGAGCATCCCGAAGACGGCCTTTTCGATGATCCGTTCCGGGTGCTTGGCCTGGACGACCTTGAGGGGGGAAAACCGCTCGTGTCCCATATACCCGGTGTGGCGGAAGTACTGCTTCTTGTCCGCCTTCCGGCCAGTGACTTTCACCTTGGCGGCGTTGACCACCACGACGAAGTCGCCCCCGTCGACGTGGGGCGTGAACGTCGGCTTGTGCTTGCCGCGAATCAGTTGCGCAACGGCGCTCGCCAGGCGACCGAGGGGAACCCCGCTCGCATCTACCACGTGCCAGTCGTGACGCACGTCGTTGGGTTTTTCAGAAAAGGTCTTCATTGACTGCCTGTGCCCACCCCTGCCTACCGGCGTTGTTGGGATCCCGCTCCACCTGACGGGAGCCGCCCAAGATAGCCTGTGGTGCGGAGTTACGTCAAGCCAATGCAAAGGCGTCACCCGAAACCGACCCGCTACGGAAGGGCGTCGAACCGGCTGGGCGATTCCCGAAGAGCGGCTCCTAGCCTACTCCCCAAGGCCACCGATCGGCCACTGGCTCGAACAGGAAGAAATCGCCTCCATGACTACCGATCGCCCGGTGGTGGCGATCGACCCTGACGTGGTGCAAGACTACCTCCAGACGATGTGAGCGACAGCGCGCCCGCATTTACTGTCTCACTTGCAAAGGCGACATGGTAGTAAAGCCCCCGGGCACTCCCCCATGCCCACGAGGAGGTATCTCATCGCCGTCCGCCGCCGTTACGAGACAATGTCCCTTCGGACGTTCCGCGGTCTGCCGTCGCCACGACGAACGGGTAAGCAACCACCCCCGGCATCCTGCGCGCTTTCAGCGGCGACTGGTCGTTAGGTGGCCCTTGGCGTCGCAACGCCCTTCGGCGCCAGCACGAGCAGGATGATGCCTACAGCGGCGAGAACGGGAATGTCCCCCAGCCAATGCCCCGACTCCGCTGAGTCGCGCAGGGCTTGTGCCGCCATGATCCCCGCGTGCACGATGCTCGACCACGCGGCGAATAGGATCAAACTGCGGTGCGCGGCCGGATTCCGTGATGCCAGAGCCAAGAAGACGCCGAGCGTGGCATATACCCCTAGCAGGTCGCTGAAAAACGAGGGCGGATGAGGCCGGTATCCCCATGTAGCGTGACGGCCCCGCGGGGTGCCGGCGGCGCGGTCCCTCGGCGGGGCGCCGGGGCGGGGCGGTTAGGCATGAGCGCCCTGCCGAATCAGGGTGCTCAGCCGGACCAGATCGTAGGCGCTCATCACGAACGTCACGAACCAGTCCACCCGGTCCCGCCCGCGATGCCGCAGTTTCCGGAGGAGCCCCACGGTCTTGGCCCAGCCAAACGTCTGCTCGATCTGTTTCCGCAGGCGCTGGCTCACGCCGTAGCCGGGATGCCGGGTGGTCCGGCCATCAATCGCGCTCGTCCGATGGGTCACCTGGGCCACATGGGGGGTGAACCCGAGGGCCCGCGCGGTCGCGAGGAACGCCTGCTGATCGTAGCCGCGATCGGCCCCCACGGTGGCCGGGCCGGCCCCGGGCGCCCGGATCGTCGCCAGCGCCTGCAGCAGCTCTTCCGCCTGGGCGACTTCCACCTGCGAGCCGTCGGCCGGATCCACCGCCGTGAGCAGGACCAGCCCGTGGCGGTTCTCGGTGAGCACGCTCGCTTGATAGCTCAGCTTCGCTTCCTTGCCGGCCCCATTCTTCGTCAACCGCGCCTCGGGATCGGTGGTCGACGCATGGGTGGCGTTGGAGCGCCGCTCCCCGCGGAAATTCACACTCGGATTGCGGGGCTCGTCGTCCGGCGGCGGCGGCCCCCCCGCCTTGGGCTGAAAGCTTTTCTGACTCGCCCAGGCCTCCAGCAGCGTCCCGTCGACCGTGAAGTGGTCGCGGGACAGCAAGCCGCGCTGCTCCGCCTGCCGCACCACGGCCGTCAGGAACCCGGTCGCAATGACGCCCGCCAACAGGCGATCCCGATTCTTGGTGAAGGTGGTGGGATGCCAGACGGGCT